>Ga0209700_106548_pt1 | contig 17852 bp, 4 predicted proteins | sample SiratroredBW_FD_187528 | JGI IMG/M metagenome (GOLD analysis project Ga0209700, IMG submission 187528) | Root nodule microbial communities of legume samples collected from California, USA - Siratro red BW (SPAdes) (version 2) | ecosystem: Host-associated > Plants > Roots > Nodule | place: USA...
AAATATATATATATATATATATATATATATATATATATATATATATATATATATATATATATACACATTAATCCTTCTGATAATTTTTTAAAAGATTCCAGATTTATTATGATAAATTTATGATATCAGCTTTCATGTAATAAAACTTATGAAATAAAAATGTAGTAAATTATTTATCTAAATTCATCTTTAATTTACATCTTAAATGAGTTTTAGTAGTGAGTGGTTCTCAATGAAGTGAGAAATATATACAAAACTAAAAGGCCCAAAGATTTCTTAAAACTACTAATCAAGTAAATAATTTTTTTGCAAAAATATAGAGAAAATTAATTATGTGTTAATAGACAGATAAATACATTTGTCATTATTCCCTAGGATAAGTCATTTGTCATTATGATAGTGAAATTTGACTCATTTGCATGAAGTTGAAATGTTGCTAGGGTTATTAAATAAGCACAAAAAGATAAAGATATTCATCAATTAGAGACCCGTTTTAAAAATTAAAAGCAACTTGGAATCTTGACTCTTGCTATATAGCAAGCATGCAATGTTAGTTAAGATATTTTGTGTTAGATAGTGTTTTGTCTTCTATGGTGACTTCTATACCAAACCCTAATTAAATTTAAAAAATGCTAATATTTGATTGAGCTAATCACCGAAGTTAAGGGTGATTGTGAGTTCCAAAACATACATTATTTATATAACAAGTGGGCAAATTGCGTATTGAATAAACAAAATTTGTTTTCCTACGTAATTTGTCTGTTTATCTTGTTGGATGAGAAAAACATGCAAAACATATTAGTTGGCTTAATCAGAGAAATTGAGAAAAGAGCATTTCTACCACCACAAGCAAATAATTGGTCCTTGGAATTTTGGGGAGTTATAAAAACGAATATACTCTTTTAATCATTAAAACCAAGAACTAGATTATTATCTTTTTTTTCCTTGATTTAATATTGGGAAAAAAAACATAGATATGACTTGAATATGCCAAGTTTTAACTGCATATATAAGCTCTCTATGTAGACAAAGACTATCAAATTGAAGAGATGTAGGAGATCTAAAGAGGAAATAGTGATTAATTATATCTATCAAGTGTATCAAGATAAGAATTGTTCTTATCACTAACACTTTTTAGATTCTTTTAATAATCTTTTTTTCTCCTTCAAAGTAACAAACAACTTTCGAAAAGGTTGTTTATGGATGATTCCATTTTCTGTCATGATTCGTGGCTCAATAATTAATAAAAAAACAACATGGCTTATATATTATCTTTGTTTTGATTAGTCGCTTTAATCGATAAAATTCAAACATTTTTTTAAACTGGGGAATCATATAATACCACCATCTTGCATATTCATGGTCTTCTTCTTTAGATTTTACTAAAATTTTCCACAAAATATCTCACTTTATGATGCGTTTAATATCCAATGAATTCCCATCTCTCTCATTCAGGAAGCTAGTCTTTTTCAGCTTTTGTGCATAATTAACGAGCATGGTGGGTTGTATATATAATACATGAACTGATTATTCACTTAATTGAGAAATGATAAGGGTTTTCTCATGCTTGCGTAACAATAAAGCGTGTTCATTGTTTTAATTTCTTACAGCTTTCAACTTCCTAATTATATTTTAATAAATAACATGCAAATTGATGAATGACGTGCAATGGTTTGTGCACTACATTTTTTATTTGAAAATTATTATAATTTCCTAATAAACCAAGAAGAGTAGGAAATCGTAAGGATCTAATCAACAGCTTGTCATAAGTCAACGAGAAACAGGAAATTGGAAAGAAACAGTGGCTTTTAGGAAGTTGTAGAGACAAAAAAATATCACATGAAATTTTTTGGTTAAAAGAAAGGCAAAAATTTCCTGCACTTCGTCAATAGTGACAAGCAATCCATCAAAACTTTAAAATTCGTCCTTGTCATCTTTATTTGAAAAAAAAGAAAGTGCATAGATAGGTTTTCGGTAGTGGTACAGTTAGGGTGTGTTGTAGTATTTTCGGTGACTATTTTGTTCCTGAAAGGCATGGTGACATTGCCAAGACAATGTAGGTAGTGTAGGTAGGTAGTTTATTGATTTTTTTGTTTGGATTTTACAAAAGATGGAGGGTGGCTGATTCCAAAAATGGGGTTTCAAAAAGAGCTTACAGAACTATAAATCCATAATAGAAATGAGGGTGTTGAAAGAGTTATGGAAAGAAGATTCCGGAAGCAAAAAATTGAATTACAGAAAGAGAAATATAGAAATTGCGAAATGGTATTATGGAAAGGCCATTCTGTAATACAATTGTATTACGGATTTATCATTCCATATCGTTAATCCTACCAACCTCTTCATTCATGTTACAAAATACCTTTTTCATAAATTTTTTGGAAATAGACTTTCTAGAATGCAAAAAAAAAAAAAAAACTTACCAACGTCGTCGTCAGAGATCTATATCGTGCCATCATTCCGCAGCTTAACACTACTTTTTCTGTAAATGCCGATTCACCTGCAATTATGTCATAGTTTCACCGATTCACCTGCAACCATGCTACCGCTATGCAAATTCCTAAACCAAAACAATCTCACCTCTCACAAATCTTCACAACAAACAGAAATACACAAACAAAAACTGCACAGAAGAAACCTCACTGTCGCCCAACAGGACTGTTCGACGTTCACTAGATGCCACCATTTCACGCTCGACCGCCGGTCTTCAAGCTTAACAATGGCAAATCCAAAATAACACTCTCTTTCTATTCAAACACAGAACGATAATTTTGTCCTTTCAAAACTGTGATAGGGTGTAGGTCACTATTGATAGGGTGCAAGAAGTTTTTGCCTAAAAGAAAAAATAATAAAGGTACCCCCAAATAGTATCATTTGATTGATCAATGGAGAAAGAGAATAAACAAAAGCAAAGGAAGAAAAATCAAATAACAATATTTTCATTCACTAAAAATAACAGAGAGCAAAAAGTTTATATATAAGAAGAGGTATGCATTGATAACATTTAAGCATTACATAATCTGTCTAGCATTCCCTATAAATTTATGGTTGGATTTTCGACAACCATAGGTTTATCCCGAATTCTATGAAAATAAGATCCAGATATAGGTTTAGTCAGCAAAATAGCAATTTGCTAGTGAGAAGGAAGATGAGAGAGAAGCACAAATTTCTTTAGAATGCATTCGTGCACAAAGTGGATCCTACTCAAAGTGTTTAGTTCTACAATGCATGATAGAATTTCCACTTAACAAAACAACTCCTAAATTGTCAAAAAAGATTTTGGGTATCTCATTTTGGGTATGTAGCTCAAACATCAAGGAAGACAACCATATGATATCGGTAAGCATAACAGCTATACTACAATATTCAACCTCCGTGCTACTACTAAGACAATATTTGATTCCAATTAAACACGATATCCAATTGTAGATTTCTAATTGTCTATATTTGATCCCTAATCAAGATCATTGAATCCAAGGATGATATTGCTATTTTTTCGACATATGAACAAACCATAATCAATAGTGCCTGTAAGGTATCGTAGGATGCATTTCGTAGCTTTCTAGTGGTGTTCCTGATGATTGTGCATGAATTGACAAACCTTGTTAACACTAAATGAGAGCTTAGGTCAAGTGATGAGGATGTATTGAAGAGTACCAACAACAGAATGATAGAGAGTGCGATATTGAAAAACAGTAAAAGGATCTTGTTGAATATGTCAAGTAGATATCATATGGCTAGGCTATTGGTTAGAATGTAGCATATTTATTCGACTTAACAAATCTCTGATGTACCTAGCTTGAGAAAGATGAAGATTTCAGTCAGTGGTCCTAGAGACTTTTATTCCAAGAAAATAATGGAGAGGTCCCAGATCTTTGAGAGCTTAAGTTGGATATAAGAGAACAAACAACATGAGACAATGATCTTGTGATAATGATGTCATCAACATATATAAGCACAAACAAAGCAGAGAGGTATCCCAAAACTTCATAAATAGAGAAGAATCACTCTTAGCTGCTTGAAAACCAAATTGTTGAAGAGTATGACGTAGTCTCTGAAACCATGATCTTGAAGCTTGTTCTAGACCATATATTTCCTTCTGAATTTGCACATAAGAGTATGATTGTTTGACACAAATCCTAGAGGTTGATGCATGCAAACATCTTCTTCCAATTCACTATTCAAAAACGTGTTATTAACATCAATATGATGAATAAGCCATTGATAAGTAATAGCATGAGCTAAGACTACTCAGATAGTAATTGATTTAACTACTAGACTGAATGTCTTTGTATAATCTAATCCTTGAGTTTGGCTAAATCCTTTTGCTACTAAATGTGTTTTATGCTTTTGGAAACTCCCATCAATGTTGATTTTATTCTTAAACAATCATTTGCATCCCACAACCATTGCACCAGTAGGAAGCTTTGTAAGAGTCCAAGTTTGCTTTTTGCAGAGTGCAGCTTATTCATCTTGCATAGCTTGGAACCATGTTGATAAAGATATAGCACTTTTAATGGTTGAAGGTTTATGAGGGACAAAAGACGTGGTGGTAATGTAGGTATTAGGTTTGAACATACCTGCTTTAGCTCGAGCAATCATAAGATGAGCATTTGTTTGTGCTTGGTGGTGAGTGATATTATTGTAAGTTGGAGTAGGCATAGCAGAAGAAGAAGTTGTAGAAGTAGGGTTATTGTGAGGAAAATTACTTAAAGGAGTGGTATGAGGAGTATTTATGAAATTACTTATCGTAGGTGTGGTCACAAATGTGTGATGAGTTAGTTACACTGACATTGTAAGATGGTTAAGGGAGGTATAGTCTCAAAAGTGTTATTAGTATTAGAGGTTTGGTTATGAAATTTGTTATGAGGAACAAAGTATGGAAACATATCTTCATTAAACATGACATGCCAAGAAATATATGTTTTTCTAGTGGGAGATAAGCAAATATAACCCTTATTATGTAAATTGTAGTCAAGAAATAAATAACATGTAGAACGAAAATCAACTTTAATTTTATTATATGGACGTATGAGAGGATAACATGCACAACCAAAAATTTTAAATGTAGTGTAATTTGGTTTACAGTTAAACAACATCTTGTAAGGATTACTTTCATTTAAAATAGAAAACATTGATTATATGAGTAGCAACTATAAAAGCCTCAACCCAAAACTTAATAGGCAAAAATGCAGTAGCAAGCAAGGTTAAACCGATATGAGTTATATGTTTATAATAGCACCATTTTGTTCATGAGTATACAGACAAATTAGCTTATGATTAATGCCATTATTAGTGAGTAAACCTTGTAGAGCTAGAAATTCTTTAACATTGTCAGTTTGAATACTTTGCAATTAAAAACCAGTTTAAGTTTCAAAGAAATATTTGAAACATTTAAAAGCAGCAGTAACTTAAGATTAATTATGCAACAAGTAAATCCATTTATATTTTAAGTATGATCAAGAAAAGACATGTAGTATGTATTACCATCGGAAGCACAAACAATGGGAGACCCCATATATCTATGTAAACCAATTGTAAAGGTCGAGTGTATATAGTTTCAAATATTGGGAACAGAAGTTGATGAGCTCTACCAACAACACAAACATCACATAATTGTTTATGTCTAGTACATGGTATACTACATTGATTTAACACTTCCTGAACAATATTGTATCTACAGTGACCAGTCTAGCATGTCACAATTGTATTTAGGTTTGGCAGAGTTAAATGAAGCATAATTCACACAAAAAGTAGTTGTAGAATTAAATCTAGGAAGCATATATAGACCATTCCTTGAAGTAATATCATATTGGTGTCATGATGTTTAACATAACATGCGTCAGGAAAAAATTAAAAGTAAACATTGTTGTCTTTAGCAAATTTAGAGACACTAATCAAGTTTATGGTTATTTCAGGAACATGTAGCATATGATTTAAAACAAAAAGGTGTTTGTGTGAGGTAAAATATAGTTAGCAGAACCAATGTGTTTAATACACATAAATGTGCCATTACCAATTTTAACCATATCAGCACCATGATATATATATTTATTATTGAAGACAAAGGGATCTTTAGTTATATGGTGAGACGTTCCACTATCTGGCTACCAAAGAAAGAGGGTCTTTCAAGGTTGAATTCATTACAAGAATAGAGGATTCAGAACTGAAAATGAGACATATTAGCTTGAAACTAAGAATAACTTGGTTGGTCATACCTATGTCAACATTGTACCATCACGTCTAAATTTCCCAAAAATTTAGCAAATTTGCTTGCTATTTTGCCATGAAGTTAAAGGAGCATGTGTCCAAGAATTATAATTACTAGATCTTGCACTAGAAAAATGAGAAGATCTATATGAAGATGGTGGGTGAAAAGACATATGTCCCCCTTGAGTCGAGACCTCCTTGTAGCGAGTCTGATCATTGTTATTATATGAAGGAGGCCAAGGACCTGAAGCAATATCGACTTAAAGAATATTCTGATGATGAACTTTATGCTTGCCAAATTTTTTTTTCTTAAGCAAGAAGAAGAACTTCAATTCCATCTATCATGTATGGGTGTAAATGAGATGTAACCAAGGTGATGAAGTAATATAGTATCCTGACAACTCATCAAAAATAGCATCGATATGGTCGTTAGTAAAGATAGGGGCAGCGATAGTAGCAAGCATGCCCACCATTTTCTTTATATCAACACAAAAAATTCACATCGTCTTCAATCTAAAACCTTGAGACAATGTGTTTGTGAGTCTCCTACGTTTTATATTATTCAACTTCTTATTTCTACTCAATATATAACTTAGGCTCCCATTTAGATTTACTAATATTAATAAGAGATTTAATTTTCTAATACCATACTTTTGCATTCTTTATATATTGCATTTATTTTTCTTATCTCTATCTTCCACTCTCTTAATTATATCATTTATTTCTTTACTTTTTTTGTTTCATACACATAGGGAGTGTAAAACAAACAAAAAATGATAGTAATATCTTAGATATGTACCACTGAATACAACACGCAACAAAATCTTGAGTGGTTGGTCTAGTGATCTTTATTCTTTGTTTGAGAGTTCTCAGCTCATTACTATTGGATGTCATCACGGGATCTCAAATCGATTCTTTATAATGAATAACATGCATTCAATTATCTTCGTTAAAATCAAAATCCATAAACTTAAAAGGATTAAGCTAACAACACAATATCACATTTTTTTCTATTCCAATTTTTATTATTTATTGACATTTAAAAAAAATATATAAAATCATGAAAAGAGATCATTAATTAAACAAAATGTGGAAGCTACAAATTTTCAATAAATTTTAACTAGAACCAAAGCAATTAAAAGAGTGCATTATATTGCTAACATTTCCACTTTAACAGTTTGGAGGGTTCTGGACATGAAATTGATGGTGATTCCAGAAAATTTATTTCGAAATGCATTACTAATCCAAACCAAACTGTGAGAATTTTTTTTTTTTTTACTAAAGAACCTAACTAGTTTTATTTCAGTCAAACCGGATTTATGATATTAAAATAGTCCATAACATATACTAAATGATCGAATCTAAATTAGAACCCGAAACAGATTTGAACTGATTTAAATCAGTTTAAAATTTGTTTTGCATTGATTTAAATGCTATATTAATTCTAAACTACTCTAATAAGTTTGGTTCACATAATCATTTGGAATGCATGCCTCAAGTGTACATCGCATAAATGTGTTCTAGCATTGTCAGCCAAAGCATAAGTATGAATAATTCTCGCAAACACTTCTTCAAATTATAAGGGATGGAAACACTTCGTCATGCGAAAGAGCAACATAAAACTATATATTTATGGTTCGATACTCGAATGTATTTGAATTAGGAAGTAAAATTAAGAAAGTGAAAAGAAAAAAAAATAAAGGAAAAATAATAAGAAGTGAGTTTTTTTAGACTAAGAAAAATAAGTGTATAGAAATGAAAGGAGAATTTACTAAATTTGATTGATATAAATAGATTTTAAAAATATAAAATAATTTATTAATAAAATAGCCAAATTACCCTTATTATTATAAAATAAACTTTTAACTAAATATCAAAATATAACTATTATTATTGTTTTATAAATTTACTTTTATTACTATTATTATCATTATTATTAATTTTATAAATTTTATTATGATTATTATTATTATATTATATAGTTAATTATATTAATTATACCCTAACATTATATAACGTTTTACGTAACATAATACTCTGCGATATTTCTTTTTCTATCATTTATAGGATAAATATGTAATTGTGAAACATCCACCCTAGGTCTTTTTTTTTTTTTGGACTTTCTTCCTTCTCATGGTGGTGGGAGAACCAAAGTATACATTCTCACAAATTCATCCTCGCTTTTCTTTAAACCAAAGAATGCTAACAAAACTCACCTCGTAGTAGAATAATCAAAGATCAATACAGTTCATATAATGCAATATTAAGCACCCTATTGTGTGAGAATCAAACCACAAACTTCCATAAACCTTAAGTAATTTCAGAAAATGAGACAACTCATTTTATATCAACTGAAATGAAAGTTTTCCGGGTGCCAGAATTTAATTCAGTCCATTTTGGTCTACATCTGTTTTTCTACTTATTTATATTTTAATTTTCTAAAGCAATTTACTAACAGATGCAGGGTTCCACTGCTTCACACCCAACTGGATAGAATTTGGTTTCAGTGACAAATCATAGACAGAATATGGATTAGGGGTTGTCATTATCAGGAACAGCTGCTCAACACAGATGAAGAGATGTGAACTCATTAGTGATTATAATACAAATGGTTTAATGTTTCTCATTTTGGCTTATAAACTGGTTGACCAAACTGGTAATATTGTTTGGGCTAAAGAATTTGTTTTATGAAAAAAATGGTTTGGGTTAATAAATCTGTTTAAGGAATTTGGTTAGTTATGGAATTGTTTGGTTTGATCTTCTAACTCAGCGCAGGAAACTAGAAAATTTTGTTTTGCTGGCTTGAGAATCCTGCAAAACAAATACAGTGCAGACCATTCGTTAAGTACATCACAGCAATCCATCGCCAGCTTCTTAAAGACACCTCTGTCTTAAAGTAGTAAATTAGTACCAAAATTCAGAAAGTACTGTAAATGACGGGTATTTATCCAAATCCAGATGATTGCCACACATCTCATAGAACATCTATCCGAACATGCTTCAAGGTTAAAGCTATTATCTCTTTGATTTCTCGATGTTTCCTTCTACATGTACTGGTGACAAATAAGTTGATGATCACATGGATACCTTCCCTCCACCTAAGGGCCACTTCCTCCCCATAAAATGAGACAGTCCAATCCAACCTTCGGGGAGAGCTAGGTTTCACACAGGACCAGTACTGCTCCCCTCCTCCGTTAAGGAGACTCAACATTTTTCATTAACTGTAGATCAAGCTGGGTTAATCACTGATTACTTCAGTTAAGATGCAGCAAAAACAGGAATCTTAACCCTCATTTTCTACTGATCCAAAAATTCAGAAGTTAGAATTCAGTACTATATCAAGAGACTTTTCTTGTTTGCAAAATTGAAGGAAATGTAGCTCAAATAGGTTCCCAAATACTCAGCTATGATGTCCTTTATGATGTCCTTTGTGATGATACACTATCCACAAAATCATCACCCTCATCTCCCATATCCACAAACTCATCACCATCATCTCCCAAATCAACATCAGAACCTATATCTGAAGTTAAATCACCCTCTGCATCCTTATCATCTTCCCCCTTAAAATCTTCACAAGCATCCTCCACATACGTCCTCGTTACCTGCCCCATTTCGTCCTCTAACCTGCTTCTCCTGTACCCAACCAACTCCTTATCAACCTTGGCTTTCCGGGGACTCAACAGCACAAGCTCAGCCAGCTTCCTCCGTGCCAAATACAACTCATTCGGCTCAATCAGCTCCCCTTTCCGATACGCCTCCCTAAGGAAAACAGTGTGAAGTTTCCCCTGATTCCCCCTGGTGGAGACATAGAAAATGCCTTGGTGCTGGAGCAGGAAATCCTTCAACCTCTTGGGCAGGTTCATCGCCATCCGAAAATGTGCAATCCGCTCCAATGTAATCTTCTTCTCCACAGTCAACGACAACAACTCATGAATGGTGGCAACAGCTCTCTTCTCCATCCTCTTCTGCGCCTCAATGGACCTCAAATCATACCCAGAAACATTCTCATAAGGGGACCAATAAGGAAGCCTCTGCCACTTCCACATTGCAATCCTAAAATACTTACCTATCTTAAAACCAGGTGGAAAATCAATCACAAAAGAAAACCTAACATCCTCAGCATCACCACCTCTATCTCTATACTCCCTCTCCCTAACCTCCTCAATGGCACAAGTCTCTAACCTAGGGTCTCTCTCCACAATCTCAATGTACTTCATTCTAGTTTCATTGGCATCAATCAAACGGAAAAACTGAGGGTACCTCAGAACCACCGAGTTTTCGAAGTCGTCGGGAAGCCCGAAGGCGGCGCGTGCGATGCGCACGTGCTCGAGGCGGAGCCTGCCGTCGTTCGACATCAGGAGAAGCTTCCGGAGACGCGTGACGGCGCGTGGGATCTGCTCCAGGAGCGCGTGGCGCTCCTGCTGGATCTGGAGGAGGGCCTTGCGGGTGAGGCGGCAGAAGAGGATGCGCTGCACAGGGTGCTCGAAGATTTCGAAGACGTGAGGGAACTTGAGGACGAACGCACCCGCCTCGTAGCGCGTGAAGCCGAAGCGGCGCACGAGGGTTTCGAGGCGCGCGATTGGGAGCGATTGGTTGGGCTCGGGGAGGATGATGCTCTGGAATTTGAGGACCTTGCGCGTTTTTTTCTCCACTTCCATGTAGTTGTCGTAGCCGTGGTCGCGAACCCTAAGTTGCTTTTTGGGGATTGCGGTGGATTGGGCGAATTCTCTGTAGAAGTTGAAATTGGGGTTGTATGGGAAATTCTCGAGATAGCGCTTGAAGAAATTGAAGGTTCGAGAAGCGAAGACTCGCATTTTGGGGTTTAGGGTTTTGGTGGTTCGGCTATGGAGGATGGATGATGAAGCAGTGAAGTGTGAAGAAGAAGAAGGGGGTTGGTTGGGAAAATAGCAACGTAGAGGGGTGATAATGAAATTATTGTATTTTAAGGGGTTTCTTTTTTCAAATGGGCTTGCTAAGTGGGCTTTATTTCCCCTCGGAAGCCCAATTAACAGTATTTGACTTACAAAATCTATATTAGTTGCATCTAACATTTTTTTCAGCAGATATAACTTTGTTTAATAGAATTTGTTAATCATTCTTTATATTGTTAATATAAAATTTATTTCTTAATTAATGCAAGGATAATAAGTCAAGTTTTATTTTTTTTTTCTAGTTAAAAACAATTAATATAATTATCTATTAATCAAGTTAATATATTTTTTAGTTGTTAATTTGGAAAAAAAATGGCTAATCATTTGGTCAAATTAGTAATTTTTCACTTTCATTTTTTTAACTAAGATAAATTTCTCTCTAGTAAAATAATTATATTTCTTTTTTTATTTTCCCGTCCTTAAACGTTTTTTCCCTTCCTTTTACTACAGAACCAAATAATTAATGTATTAAATAATATTCTAATAACGAAATTAAAACAAAAATTACAGGCATAAAATCAATATTTGCAACTATTTTTGGTTATAACATTAATATCAACATCCTGCACACTGATTGATTAATCTTTAAAATTTAAATATAATATAAATTCAATTAATTTCAACAATAAATTCTAGATTTCCTTTAAATATTTCAGTTTTATTCTTAAATCAAGATACGTATAATAAAAAAAGAAAAAACGTAAGTCCCCGTTGATGTGGTTGCAAGTTCTCGGATTGTTTTTCAAACTTAAATTGAAAACAGAACCTAATAAAAGAGGAAAGGGTTAAAATAGTTTTCAAAAGAAACTAAAATTATTTAGAAAATATGAGCAAACAAAATTTATTTAGAAATTTAATATTTTTAATAAATAATTTGTCATCTAAATATATTAAACTTATCTACAATCATAATTATTAATCAAAATTAAGCAATCCAGAACTATTTTTTAACCTCACGTTACATCTATTTTAAGACATTATTATAGCTAACAACATAGTATCACTTTTTCTATTATGATCATTATTGTTTATTGAAATTATACAAAAATCATTAGTAGAAATCAAGAGCTACAAATTCTGTAATTTTAATGAATTCAAATAGAAAGAAAAAGCAAGTAAAAGAGTGCATATTGTTAACATTTATCACTCAAAACTATTTGAAGGGTTAGCAAAGTCCTTCTAGTCATGAGACTTATGGTGATTCTAAAAAATTTAATTAAAAAATTATTACTAAACCAAATCAAATCAAATCATGAAGATGTTTTGAGCATAGAAACTACCTTGTTTTATTCCAATCAAACTGGTTTCATGTTAGTGATTAGTTCAAAGGTACAAATGATTGAAACTAAACTTTGAACTGGTTTAAATCGGTTTAAAATTGTTCTACATTCATTTAAATTGCTCAATTTATTCTAAGCTATTTTAAATCAGTTTCATCCACATAGTAATTTGGAATTGATGCCTCAAGTGCATTTTCAGACAAACAACCTAGATTTAAGAAATATATAAATTTGAACAATCCTAATCAATACTTTACCAACTTTTTACAGTAAGTAATCATTAGCCTTTCCAAATTATAAAGCATGTGTATTACAAATTATAAGTTGCAGATCATGTAAAGAGACATAAACAATTAAGAATAACTTTTTTTTTCAAATACTTTATTTCATACTCAATATTACTCATATTAGGTCAGAGATTACAAGAATAAAAAAACTATAATACATAACTAGATATAAATATTCAATATTACTCATATTAGGTAAGAGATTACAAGAATAAAACAAATACAAATATATAACTAGATATAAATATGAGTTTATAAGTCAATTTTTGATACTAGGTAAAAAAAATTTATAACATAATATTAGTTAATCCTAAGAAGATATGTTCGACATACTGTGTGTTATCTGTTATAGGATCCTCTTTAATTCTCACATTCAATGTTTTAGGTGTGTTGCAGATCATGTAAAGAGACATAAACAATTAAGAATAACTTTTTTTTTCAAGTACTTTATTTCATACTCAATATTACTCATATTAGGTCAGAGATTACAAGAATAAAAAAACTATAATACATAACTAGATATAAATATTCAATATTACTCATATTAGGTAAGAGATTACAAGAATAAAACAAATACAAATATATAACTAGATATAAATATGAGTTTATAAGTCAATTTTTGATACTAGGTAAAAAAAATTTATAACATAATATTAGTTAATCCTAAGAAGATATGTTCGACATACTGTGTGTTATCTGTTATAGGATCCTCTTTAATTCTCACATTCAATGTTTTAGGTGTGATGGTATATTGAAGATCTCACATCAATTAGAGATATAATTAAATTAATATATGTGTATGTGTGTGAGTGTATGTAAACCTTACCTTATAAGTATGTCTTATGAAGATGAGCTAAACTTAAAATTCTACTTTCATAAGTAATATGGTATTAGAGTTTATCAAGAACTTATAAGTATGTAAATCTTACCTTACATGGTTTTCCACTAAACTACAGAAGGAAAATCTTAAGAAATGAAATTTAAGTCTAACTCAACCTTATAAAACCAGTCTTGTAAAGATGAGGTTTGCACCCATTTATAAACTATTGAAAGGCCTCATCTCTAGTCGATATGAGATCTACAACAGAGAATTTTTTTTTGTAACAATGACACTGCAAATGAGAGTGAGACACTTACAAACAAAAAGGAATCTCAGTGGTCTTCTAGTTTTAGTTTGAGCAAAGAGCAATATAACTCTCTCCTAACTCTTCTTCAACAATCTCAATCTCAATTAGTTGCAACCCCTAACACTGAACATCATCACATTTCCAATACACCCACATGTATCATCTGTAATCTACAATCAGTACCAAAATCTGTCCTTTGGATCTTAGATTCAGGTGCCACTGATCATATTAGCTCATCTCTAGAAAATTTTGCTACATATAGAATTATTCCTGATATTGCTATCAAGTTACCTGATGGAACTACAGTTTTTGCAAACATTAAAAGCACTATCATATTTTCTACTACATTCATTTTGCAATATACTATACATACCAGGATTTAACTTCAATCTCATTTCAGTATCTTAATTAACCATAAAATCTGATTGTTGTTCCATTAGGTTTACTGATCAAATTTGTGAAATACAGGAAAGGAAAATCACACTATAAGGATGACTGGTTTTGCTAAGATGCATGACGAACTCTATGTTCTTGAAAATCCTAAGGGACTAAGAAAACACTTTGCCCCAAATTCAATTTCAATAAATGTTGTGTCTGTTAATAAGGTGAATGATTGGCATTTTAGACTTTTGTCACTTGTCTAAGGACAAACTATTTGTATTGTCAACAAAGTTTGATTATATTTCTAGCAAAACATGTGATGATTTTTGTCAAATATGTCCACTTGCTAAACAGAAAATACTTTTATTTCCTATAAGTACTTCTTCAAGCAATAAAATCTATTTTTGATTTGTTACATACGAAAACTATTAGGTATTACTTCTGCGAATGGACATAGTTCTTTGACTGTTGTGAATAATTTTTCGAACATACTTAATTTTTCTTTATCAATTTTCTACCACTGTCAAATGTATTAGGTATCATCAAGGACCTAAATTTAATTTGTATCAAATTTACTTTCTTAAAGGCATAAAAGATAAAAGGTCAAGTTGTACATGATGTTTCAACAAACTTTTTATTAACATTTTAATGGAAAAAAAAAGAAAAAAGAAATATGAATTAAACTTTTTCTTGATAATGGACTGATGCTAGAACATCCTATCCTTATATCACAATTGTTAATTTAATTAGATCTTAGTACATTAAAAATTATAAATATTTTTTTATTAAATTAATAAATTAATTTATGAATTATAATTATTCTAAATGTATATTATCATTTAATTTAATTTTAGGAGAAAATAAAATATACAACTTATATATTATGCGGAATATTTTTATGCATTTTTGTTTCATAGTATTTTTATACTGGAGGTATTGACATAACTACTTTTATAACTTTATTACATATTCCCTAAAAATAGATTAGTTAAAAAACATAGTATATAATAAATTAGCTTATCACGAGGATTATGAACTTAATGGTAATAGGACACACATTATTTTTAGGATTCAAACTATATCTTTGGAAATATTAACTTTAATTTTACAGTATGTTAGTCTTTATCATTTTTACTGAAAAGAGAAAAAATAAATAAAAACAAATATTTGTTGTCTTATTTGTTTCATGATTTATATATTGTTCTTCAAATCACTGCAATTCTTTTTTGTGACAACAAGTCTGCCTTACATTTAGTTGTCAATCTTGTGTTTCATGAGTGTAGCAAACACATTGAAATCGATTGATTGACATGTGGTTAAAGAAAATGTTCATGATGGTGTTCTTCGTTTGCTCCCTATCAACACTAAGTCACAGGTTGCTGACATCTGTACGAAACCTCTCATACCCAAATTGTTCTTACATCTGTTGTCCAATATGGGTTGAATTGATCTCTATGCTCTATTATGAGGAAAGTAATAAATGATAAATAATTATTGTGTGAGAATATTTAACAATTCTATTAGAATATAACAACGGATAATAAATAATTATTATGAGGGATATTAGCAAGTTAGAATATACATTTGTTGTGTCAGAGCTTATCTTAGTACGGTTGGTGGGTCTATCGGGTCACCTACTATTAGGCTACTGTCGAACCATCCTTAAACAATATGCACAAGTTGAACAGTCTCGACGTTAGAGGGTGTGTTGAAGATTTCACACAGACATTTCAATAGTTTATAATAATTTATAAATGAATGCAAGCCTAACTTTACAGACGGGTTTTATAAGAATGAATTAGACTTAAATTCTATGTCTCTGAAAAAAATATATATAATTATCAAGATTAACCTTGTGTTTGCGTTATTACTTTATATAAATATAAAACATATTACGCTCTTAGATCCTTCAAATAATAATCATTATTAGAAAACTATTCCTTACTAGTCCATTAACTATTTTATTCTTCATTATTAATTTATTTAATTAGTTAACATGTTAGACTTAAGATCTTATATTCTTCCACTTGGTTGAACTTAAATTGTATAAGTTTATAAAAAAAAGCTATTTTTTTATGTGAATTAGATTTTTTTAGCAGTTATTTTGTCGTAATTATTTTTTTTTGTCTATATGTACAATGAATTTTTTTTATTATCAATAAATATATTTTTTTATCAATAGTTTGTTAGGATATTTTCTTTAATTTTAATTGAAAAACTTTAAACCAACATTAATTCTGATTTTTTTTACTAAAGCCAAATGGAAAAATTTGTCAGTCCACATTGATAAAAAAAAGGTTAGTAAAAAACCCTATACCGTCAACATATTGTAAATTTTAGTCTAAATAATTGTAGTCTAATTAAAAACATTATCATTTAACGTGAAAAAATATTTTGCAAATATAAGATAAAAAAATTAGAAGAACTTTGACCGAAAATACCATCAATAAAAATCAACTATAAAATATTATTAATATTGATATATTTTAAATTTTTAATAATTATTTGATATTTAAATAATTTTTTTAAATTTAGCTGTAATTGAAATGCTTTATCTAAAAAACATAAAGATCACTAAATGTAAACTGTTGTATTCAAAAAAATATTTAAAAAATTAAACAATTTAAAATTAAATTAATTCAAATTCAATGTTTTTAAAACTGTAAAAAATTTTATCCAAACACAAAGTTATGAATAACATCATATGAGATTTGTATTATAATGTGTATTATGCACCAAATCATCATAGCCTAAAGACAAGTTAAAAAGTTAATATAATTCTCATATACTTAAAATATCTATTAAAATGTTAAAATATTATAAATAAGTTAACATTTAAAAATATACATTATTCATATAAATTTATTGTGCCCACTTGTATTTCTTGTCTATCAAATAACAAAGCAAAATGATAATATCTCACATTTGTAGACATTAAGGAGAGAACACTCCAAACATATGAAGCACCTTAAATATGAGAAAAACTTGATTTTGTGAGGTTATTAAGATCCTATAAGAACATCTTTTATCCCCTGAAAAAAACCTTTTCATTCTATTGAATAAGTTAAGTCATGTTGGACTCTCATTAAAAAAAAAAACAAAATACTAATTTTTCTACAATTTAACTTTCCACAACCATTATTTAAACTTTTCTATAAAATCCACCACATTCTCACCATTTCTTGAAACCAGCCATTGATATGTTTTAATAAAAGTATTGGTTCTGACCAATTCAAAACATAGAGCAACTGAAGCACTCAATGAGGGGGAGAGACACCAAACTCCCAAGGTTAAGCATTAATTATACCCCTTTAATCAATCACTTATAATTAATTTTTGACATGTTAGAAAAATTAATAACCTGTTTTTTTTTATTAATTATCAAAATGTTAGTCTATAATATCTCTTTCAATAAATGATGTCTATTGTAAATATATACCCATTGGATCATTAGAAACAACTTGATCAAGTGCAAATTATTTCCCCCTTCCATTTGTTTTATTGCTGATGTGATTGTGAAAAACAATTACATTATTATGAGAATCACAAATGTGTTTCCATCTTGGGTATCATTTTTCTTTAAATTTTAAATGTAAAAGGTATAGTGTGTAAAACTTAAAAAAAAAAAAAAAA
>Ga0209700_106550_pt1 | contig 17847 bp, 8 predicted proteins | sample SiratroredBW_FD_187528 | JGI IMG/M metagenome (GOLD analysis project Ga0209700, IMG submission 187528) | Root nodule microbial communities of legume samples collected from California, USA - Siratro red BW (SPAdes) (version 2) | ecosystem: Host-associated > Plants > Roots > Nodule | place: USA...
TTTTTTTTTTTTTTTTTTGTTTTTTTTTTTTTTTTTTTTTTTTTCATGATAATAAGTGATTGTTTTTCTTTTATTCCTATGTTGTTTGTGTCTAAATGGTATTTTTTTTTTACCTTTTGATTTTGGTTTTTACATTTTATTTTCTTCTTCTCTCCTCCTCTAGGGATAGATTAAGTTTGCTTTATTTTTTTCTTCCAGATTGGTATAGTCCTCCCATAATCTTGTTCTCTTGTTTTGTTTCTTTTTTCTTTTTTAATAAATTCTATGTGATGGCTCTATGTTAAGCACGAGTTTTATAAAAAAAAAAAATGCATCTCATAGATTTGGTATTTTCAATTGAACTTTATTAAAAATTCTCGTTTATTGGATACTTCAAATATCTTTTATTTTTTTAAGTATTTTGAAATTTAATCTTTTCCGTCAATAGGATGACGTGATCATTATTTTGTTTTTTCTTATTTAACTTATTCATTAACTCGCTCATCCTCTTTTCAATCTTCTCGAACTTGCTTCTCTCCTCTTCAAGAATGAGTTAACCACTAAGTTAAAACAAATGGAAAAAAAAAAGACATAAGTTTATCTAAGAGTTAACAAGGATGTCGTTGTGTTAATGATTAAACAAAAATACTTAGATGAAAATAAAAAATAATTTTAACACTAAATAATTTTTTTTAATAAAAACTCAATTTATAAATTACTTAAAACTTAAGACTTAAAAAATTATACAGGTATAACTACCTATTTGATTTTAAAATTTGACATGCCAAAATATTGACTTAATATTAAAATAATCAATTATAAAATTTATTATACATAGAGGTTTATTCAGCAGAATACTTATAATTACTCATAATGTAATTTATGTGTCCTATCGTTGATTATGTGTTTTCTTGGCATAATAAATGTATCTTTTATTATGGTATTGGGTTGGTTATTAATTTATTGAACTATTTGATCAATATTATTTTTAAAGTTCTTAATCGGTTTGATGGGGTGAGTTATCAAATATTCCTTAAATTGTGAGATCTAAATCGGTTTGATTGGTAAGGATGAAGTGTGATTAGATTGTGAGATTTTATTGAGTGTCATTAGGAATGTTCTTAATCAAGTCTTAACCCTATTATAATAATGATAATAATAATAATAATTAAAAAAAACAAAGGGAATAACCGTTGTTCATAATTTTTTTCTTCTTTATTCTATTACTCCGTGTACATAGTATTTCAATACCAATTGTAGTATAAAAATTAAATATCACTGTATTATAAACTTATTAAAGAGTTTATACAAAACTTATAATAATTCAAAAATATAAACTTTAACATATATATATATATATATATAGCGATAAATATCTACAAAAGAATAGTCAAAAATAAAAATTCATATTTATTTTTAAATGTTCATTTTGTGTTGTACCTATGTCTGTTCATGTAGATAGTATAATCATCTCGGTTTAAAATACATACAAGACATGTAATTACAAGCTATTAAAATGAATTTTGAACATAAGAAAAATATATAAAAGAAGACATTTTAATCAATGGATCATAATCATTCAATCTTCTTCAAATACCAACATACAACAACAATATAGATCACACATGATTTATACAATGAAGGATATTTAACAAATAGAATAGCAATTAACGCCTTCTGGAATACTAAGAATGTCCTACCAGATACTAACATTTGATCAAATACACAAGACTTGGATTTACAATCGATTCTAAGAGAATGAATTAGGGTAAATTCATTACAATTCAAGTCGTGTATCTACATGTGGTCAGAGTGTGTAAGACTTCCCCCTTCAGATTCTCATTACCTGATATCTTAATTTATGTGACTTAGATCATTATTTTAATTTATGTGACTTAGATCATTATTGAAGCAAGAGAATCTTTGTTACAACATAGACACCAATACGTAATACACAAATCAAACAATAATTCACATATCATCCCAGATATGTGATAATAAATTCATACAAATTCCATCAATCTCAGCAAGTATCATCACACAATATAACTTATTTAAACAAAAACACAACATCAATTAAATATACAACTTAATATTCATTACACATTTAAAATAAATATCCATATACAATCTAATCCATTGAAGGGACAAGAAAAAAGAAAAAAAAATAACTTTTTAATTTTTTTTAGCTTGAGCGAGAATATTTTAGCTTGAGCGAGAATATTTTAGCTTGAGCGAAAATATTTTAGCTTGCGCAAAAATCTAGTAGGGAGGATTGATTTTCAATGTTATTTTTGCTTGACAAAAAAATTGCTTATGTGAAAACAAGGCTGGAAGCAAGGTTGAGTTATAAGGCTATTTTGGCTCTAGCGTGAATTGGCTCGATTGAGTGAAAATATCAAAAATCAATCTCCTACAGCAAAGCAAATATATTTTCAAAGTTTTATCCAAAATTAGTTTAACAAATACAACTCTTAAAAGTAGTAAGCTAACAAAAAATGAAAACAACAATAAATTCCATTCAATCAAAATATATAAAAATAATCTCAAACACAAACATTAGAAATATGCATTATAAGAAAAAAGTTAAAGTACCAACGGAATTTTATCGATGAAAATTTATCTGTCGGTAAAATATCATTATCGATGATTTTATCCACAGATATCATCCGTCGCTAAATTTATTAATGAATTTACCAACAGATTTACTCTAAATCTGTCGGTAATTATCAACGAACTCAGAAATCCGTCGGTAATTACAGACAGACTCAGCAATCTATTAGTAAATTTATATATAATCAATTTAACGATGAATTTTGGGTATTTCTGATGGATTTGTCTGGTCAGTAATTTTTTTATTTTTTATTTTTTGTAGTGATGCTCAACAATATAAAACTAAAAATACTATGACCAAGTCACTTTTACATCTAGATCATCTATCCTAAGGTTCTATCAAACATAAATAGCTTTCTTTACCAATAATTTCCTATTCCAATGAAAGTTTCAGCTCAAGAAGAAAAACCACTCAAAATCTAAAGACTCAGTAAAGTATCTAAACATAACCAAATTTCAATGTGAGGTTAAATCCCCAATAAGATTGATGACAAAATCATAAAGAAATAGAGTGAACAAAGAATCTTTAAGGTACACAGAAACTTACGCTGTTTGAAAATATGATTGATTATAATTGATCTTTAGCTTCTTACTTACAACGAAGTGTGATCAGATTTTGAAATATATGATATATGAAGGAAAAAAAAAGAAAAGAGGAGAAAATTTTAAGAGAGAAAGGGGGGATGACAACCCTAATTCTATATGGAGAATTAAGGTTTTTGATGGTGAACTTTTTCTTGTTCGCATTTGTCCTAGTGGGATTGTGGTGATCTTCCTTGTGTGATAGCATTTGTTTTGGTGGGAGTGTGGTGATCGCATTTGTTCGTATTGTGTTCTTCTTGTGGTGTATTGTGGTTTCTTCTCGTAGTTTGTTCTTTATTGCACAATGAGCATGCAATCCTTAGGGTTCCTAATCTCTCGGGGGTACCCTAATAGTCAAGATATGAAGCAAACTAGAAAACTTCTTTTGTGACAGTTGTGTAGAAGAAGTTTGCTTAAGCTTTGAATAATGCTTGTGAATCCCTCCATCGCAGTTGCCATCTCCTTTCCAAAGGAGTTCTTGTCTCTATGCAGATCCCAGAAGAACCGTATATGGCAATTCTTAAAGATTGTAAGAATTACTTGCATGGTAGGATCATGCTTGCCAAAGGAAACAAGCCTCTGACGCACCTGGACATGTGCAAGAAGTCAAACCTTGCTTGAAAATGTCTTGGTTCTTCAAAGGTGATTCCTCTTGGCAAAGGATTCTCGTTCACCTCTTTGGAAGACATGAGATGTGCGTTGGCAGTTGAATCTTGGATTCTCTCTCCAGGATATTTTTGCAAGTATTTGCCTAGGCTAAAGACTTTTTCTAGCAACTATGAAGCTTACTATAAGGCGTAGTGTTGGTCAAAATTCATGGCCTTCCTTTGGAGTATTGACAACCCTGCACTATTTTCACTATATCAAGAAGGGTTGATACCCCTCTTGCATTATATGGTTATACTATGAAGAAAACCCTTTGTTTCTATACTCGGGTGTTTGTTGATGTGGATATGCTCTCTTCTTTATCATATCAACTTTTGGTAGAGCATCCAGAATTTGCCTTTGGGCTGATGAAGAGTATGAACAACTTTCTCCTTTTCGCTCTTTTTGTACAATGATTGGCCATAACTTATCTACTTGTAGGCACTGCCCTCAAAGAGATAGATTTGATCAATAAGTAAAATCTAAACAATGTTATGTTCCTAAATCCAACTTGGGGACAAGGGAGGAAAATGTGAAACTTTATATCGAAGTGGTTAATCTTATTAATGTTGGTAATAACTCTCAACCAACTTCTTTAGGAGGGTGATGTTATTGCTCTTAATAATGGCTCTAACTAGGAAGATAATTTAGAAGAGCAAGTCTTTTTTGTAATTCTCAACAGGCATCTCTGGTTCAGAATGATGAGCAAATACAACATGTTTCTCTTAAGGGTGACTTGGCTTACTCATCTAGCTTGACTCTTTTAAATTATTTTTCTAAATTGCCTATTTTGGATGCAAACTTGTCCCAGGACAAGCATGAAATTGTGAATATTCTGGATTCTAATCCCTCTTGGTTGCTCCAATTTCGATGTTCCAGTGACCGTTAATAATAGTTCTAAACCTGTTGCTTTTAAAGAGAATCCTTTATAGGTGCTAGTATGCAGAGTTTAGTTTTTAAGAGGTGAGCGGATATTTTGGAGGAGGAGGCTTCTAACTTAAACTCTGATGATCATGATGATGATCTAGTCCCGTCACCTAAAATGCTTCTATATCTGTTGGAAAATCCACTAAAATAGCTTATCATGGTTCTACTATGGTTAAGCTTGATACCATGGTGGTTGCTGGTTTGAAAGTCCAGTGGTTTCATTTTAGCCCTTCTGGTTAGCATTTAACTATGTTGGTTCATGTCTTGTGGGGTTGCAGCCAGATGCTGGAGGGGTTCAGGTTACTCAGCCTCTTTCTTTTAAGTTTGAGAAGAAGTGTAAGTTAGTTTCTAAGTACTGAACCGCTCGAGTGGAACAATGGTTCCCTAGTGATTCAAATGAGGTGGAAGGATGTTCTCAAACTTGTACGAAACTTTGGAGACTGAGAAAGGATGTTGCCAATGTTACTAAAAAACCTATTAGTGTGAATATTATAAAGAATAAATGATAGAGAGATTTGTGTATCATAGTTTTGATTTTTTTTTTTTATTATTTTGTTTTTCAATATAAGGAATAGACTTCTTTTAACTCTTATGTTAGTTTTCCTATATTTTGTGCATTTGATTTTTCATATTATTCCAATAGATTAGTCTAGTATTTTTTTTTTTCATGAGTTTGGTTTAATTCTCTCGGAATATTTTTTTAATAAATTATTTTATACCTAATACGAATTTAAAAAAATATAAGTGAGATAAAGAAGGACGTGACCTGCATAATAACAATTTTAACATTTAATTAAAACATGTTAAATCGTCACTCACACCAAGAAATTAAATATATGTTTAAATTTTAAACGGATGAGAATGATAATAAAAAATTCAAAAAATATTTAATATATGTAAAACTTTACCTAGACACAAAGCATATTTATCCTTTAATAAATAATGATCGAGTAGAAGTTAGGTGGCTTAATAATATTTGTTGATATACCACACCGAACTATGTTTGGTGGGGGCATCAAGGAAAGGATTATCAGTTTCTAGTGAAAATGATGGGAATGAAGGGGTTGTCATAATCACCTTTTTATTAGCATTTCTAAACCCATAGCAAAATGTTTATAATTTTTTTACATATTAAATAAATCAAAGAAATATTCTATATTTTTAGTATTTTTATTTTCTTTAATGTTTTTGAATTACTAAAATGTTAATGCAAAATGTTTAATAATTTTGTTGATAATTTATTTTTTCTAAAAATCTAATTGACTATTATTAATGAGTTTTTTAATTATATTCTTTCTTCTACAAAGTTTCAACGTAAGACTTTATAATTAAATACAATCTTTTTACCAAATTTAACTTAAAGTATGTATAATAAAACTAATAAGTTAATTATTAGCTTATTTAATTAGTTTATAAGTTTGACCAATATAAAAATTTTTGGAAAGTTCTTCAAACATTAATTTAATATTTTTTAAGTTATAAGTTATAAGCTACTTGAGTTGATTTTTAATTTTCTAACTTTTAGATTGTAATTTATTCAAATTTTTTATTCTTACTCTTATATATTTCCTTATAATCTTTAATTTTATTTTATCTTTTATTACTTATTTGAATTTTATAGACTCAGATAATTATTGCATTATTTTTGTATATATTGAGTCATTTTTAATGTTGTATGTAATTCAGATTTAAAACATACAATATCAAACAATAAATGTTTCATTATATGCTGCTATGTAAAAATTAAACACAGTAAAAATTGTTGAAAGGAAATTCAATGTAACAACAGTTTAAATTAAGAAATAAAAAATTATGAAAATAAATAAAAAATAATTTTCAATAATACTCGTTAAATTTAATTTTTTTAAATAAAATAAATTGTTTAAATAAAAAATTTAAAAAAAATTTAAAAATTAAATATGAAAAAAATTTAATAAGAATTTAATTATTTTAAAAACTTAAAATTATAATTACTTAGTAATATATGTTTTAAAAAACAAAAATCTTATTTATATAATAAAATTTATGTAATTATATCTTTTAAGTCATTGTACATTTACTCATTAATTTATGAGCTAGTTTATTAGACACTTTAATTCAATAATCCAACTTAGAATTTATAAATTAAAAACTTATCAGGTACTATTTAGCTTATCAACTACTAGTTAATTTATCAACTACTTTTTTGGAAGAGGTTAAACTATCTACCTATATTTCTATTTCTTTAACTTTTAAGATATTATAAATTAAATGACCATTTAATACTATTTTCTCATATAATCGTATTAGGAATGTTAATTTTACTTCTTTAAATATATCTATAAACCAAGTTATTTAATTTTTTAATACTTTGTAATTTTAAAAATAATAAAGAGGTGTAAGTTGTTTTTTATATTACATAATTTTTTTATTAAAATACTTTCCTTAGACGTTTTCGACACACCTGTTTTTTCTTTATAATTTTATAAATATACTAAATAAGTCAAAACATTTTTTTAATTATTTTTTTTAATCTTTAAAATATTATAAACGTACTTTTTTATTATTTTTTTTCATACGAAACGGGAGTTTTAATTTTACTTATTACTAAAATATACCAATAAAACTAATTTTACTAAAAAATTGTTCATTTATAAAGTAAAATTTTAGTAGCAATTGAAACAAATTGGTCGCTATTTTAAGTAGAGTGATAAAATATGGTGGTGAAAACCCTATTCCGAATTATGATTCAGCGAATGCAAATTTGACTTCTTGATAATTATAAATACCTTGTTCTAGTTTTTGTTTGGCAAGCTATTGTAAGTTTTTAATGAAATTTTTAATTTGAGTAATGCCTTAAAAGAATTCAGAATTGACCAGAAAACTAAACTTTGAATATTTTAACAATTTATAAGATTCATAGTGTGAACCGTCAATCCCAATATTGAAAATTTTCGATATATAAAAAAAATAAAATAGGGATCATTTCATTATTTGCGGTTCTTTTTACTTTTAAATCATGATAAATAATCGTGAAAAACAGTGCATTGTTTAATTTAGAGTAGAATAAACATCAAAGTACGAGTAAAAGGTGTTGATTAACAAAAACTACCAAAATACGAATAATGAAACTAAAAACTACTGCGAAAGCATGAAATCAATTATCTCAAAATTATAATTTTCTTTTCAAAATTATTAATAAGACTTGTTTATCCAATATTAAAATTAATTCTTAAATTATTTTTATTATTATTATTATATATATATATATATATATATATATATATATATATATATTTGTAAAATTATATAGCATAGTAATAATTCTAAATTTTCATAACCAATATACATGTACTAAGTATGCTAAAGTGGCATGATCAGGAATTCATAATCAATATCCAATTTACTCTTTGGAATGTCACTATGTACCTCTTCTCTCATTTTCTTAACAATTTTGGTAAGCGAGAAAATATTTTAAAAATGGGAAAGGTTGTATGAAGTGTTTATTTTAAGAAAATCAATTCGATGGAGTAATAGATATGGGTTCGTGAGATTTTATGACGGGAAGAATGTTGGAAAGTTAGAAAAAGAATTAGATTATGTCACAATAGGGTTAATGAAACTACACGTGAATTTGCCTAAGTATAGGAAGGGTGACACGGGTAGGAGAAAGGAAGAATTTGTGCTTAATCATAAGATGAGCAAGTCACGACTAGTTCAAAACAAATATAGCAAGCAAATATGTGGTGGATTTGCACTAATAAATGAAGTTGCCATCAACTAGAGCTATTCAAAACGGGATACTCACTTTGGAAAGGCGAATCCAGTAAACCAAGGGACCGACAAAGTAGAAGTGCTCAACACCGGTGATAGTGAAAACCCTAACATCACAAGCCAGGTTAGAAACACCACCTTTATAAAACTCTATTTCTGATAGCAACACTTATAATTGTAATAGGAGGTTTTTAACTAAAGTAGATGGGTTGAAGAAACTAGATTGTGGAGGTTAGTTAAGGAACTAGGGTAGTTTGTATGGAAAACGAGGACAGAGTAATACAGAAATTTGTAGAGATGGAAGAAGAGATAGACAACTACTCAAGAACACTACGAGTGAGAGGGAAGATCGTCCTAAATGAGCCTAGTAAGTATAAACATTAGAGGGTTAGGAGGATGCGAAGTGGAAGTACCTAAAAGAACTGTAGTTAAGGAAAAACCTGGAATTGTTTGTGCTCAGGAAACTAAGCTGGTGAATCTTTGTAGCCTAAGATAGTTAATCGTTATGGGGGACTAATAAAATAAGTTGGGCGCATAGAAGGGTGGACAAAGAGGGAGGTAGTGTACTAACAATATGGAACAATCAAGTGTTTAATCATCTAAAGATTGAGGAGGGTAAAGGATTTTTATTAACTATTGGGGAGTACAAGAGTGTGGAGGCAGGCCAATTTGTAATTGTGGCAATTATGAATGTTTACTCACCATGTTGAAGCAATGAAAAATATACTTTGTGGGATAAAATAGAACAAAATAAATTTAAAGATAGTAATCTAGTATGGTGCGTAATGGGAGACTTTAATGCATTAAGATATCCTAATTACAGAAAGTGGTTGGGTAATGGAACAGACAATAGGGTAGAAATGAAAAAGTTTAATGAGTTTATTAATAATTTCCACTTATATGATATTCTAGCAATGGGGAGGAGATATACTTGGTATAGACCAAATGAGGCGTCTAAAAGTAGATTGAATTGAGTTTTAGTGTCGGGTACTTGGATGATGTAGTGGTTGGGGTCTATGCAATATATTCAAAGTAGGCAAGTGTATAACCATTGTTTATTGGTGGTTCAAAATAGAATGATAGATTGGGGTTTTAAACCTTTCAAAACATTTTATGTGTAGTAGAAGAGAGAGGGATTTAAGGAAGTAATTAAGAAAGCATGGGATCAATTTGTGAGCAGTGGTAATAGTTTGGAAATGGTGAAGGATAAATTTAAAGGGTTAAAGAGGGAGTTTAAGCAATAGAGGATAGAGGTGTACAATAGTGCAAAAGTAAGAAAACAACAAATTTTAGATGAGATTGCAGCAATATACCAATGTGATGATGATGGGACTTTACAAGATGGGATGAGGGTAAGGAGGATGCAATTAATAAGTGAGCTCGGAATTGTGTCTGAGAGAGAAATTGCAATGTTAAGACACAAATCAAGGGTTTAGTGGATTCAGAAGGGGGATATGAACTCTAATTTTTTCACTCAAGGCTTAGATGGAGAAGGATAAATAATGATCTCAAAGGTTTACAAATAGATGAGGGATGGTGTGAAGATCTAGACCTTGTCAAAAATGAGGTGGAAAAACATTTTGAAACTAGATTTGCTAGTCAACCGAGGTTAGGGGTGAACCTATATGGTGTATACTTTAAGAGTATTCAAATAGTTGATAATGAAATGTTAAGATGTGTATTCAGGGAGCACGAAATACTAGAAATTGTTAGCCAATGTGGTTGTACAAAAAGTCCAGGTCCCAACAATTATAATTTCCATTTTCTCAAAAATAATTGGGCTATTTGAGGGCTGAAATGATTAGATTCATCCATTGTTTTTATGATTCTAGCTACAAACCGAGGGGATGTAATGCTTCGTTTGTTACCTTAGTGCCTAAAAGGGATAACCAATCCACCCTAAATGAATTTAGACATATTTTGCTGGTGGAATGTGTTTATAAAGTGATCATTAAGATGTTAGCTAATAAGCTCGAGCCGGGTTTTACTGAATATGATTGATAAACACCAATCTGCATTTCTAAGGGGAAAGGGAATGTTGGATAAGGTATTGATAGCTAATGAAATTGTTAATTTTTTAAAGAATGAAAAGCTTAGGGGTGTTATAGTGAAAGTGGTTTATGAAAAAGCATACGATTCAACGGATTGGGAATTCTTGGTGTCCATGATGGGAAAATTAGGTTTTCCAATAATAAGTGGATCAATTGGATTAAAACATGTTTGAATTCTGGTACAGTCTCTGTATTGGTCAATGGAAGCCCAACTAAGGAGTTTAAACCTAAGCGAGAGCTTAGACAAGGTTACCCACTAACGCCCTTCTTATTCCTTATAATTGTGGAGGGTATGGTAGGTTTAGTAAGAAAAGTCTAAAGAAAGGATGTTTTAGAAGGTATTAAAGTTGGCTATAAACGTGTAGATGTCAAACTACTAGAATTTACGAATGATACTCCATTTTTTTTTTTTTTTGCCAACCTAAGTACCAAAGTATCATGGCCACTAAAGTTGTCATGCTTTGTTTTAAACTAATTTTGGAACTTAAGGTTAACTTTGACAAAAGCCAGGTACTATAGGGGTGATTAATGTGGATATGACTATCTTTTCCAAGTGCTTAAATTGTAGGTGAATGGCATTACCACTTAAGCATCTAGGGATGACAATAGGTGGAAATCCTATAACTGTATCATTTTGGAAGCTAATCACTAAAAAAATCAAGTCTAGACTGTCTAGATAGAAGGAAAGATTATTATCTATGGTTGGTAGGGTTGGTCTTATTAAGTCTATAATTAATGTATTAACCTTATTCTATCTTTCATTCTTTAAAGCCCCTAGTACTGTGTGCACGCTTGTTAGAAGGTTACAGATAAAACTTTATAGGGTTGGGGTTATGAGGGAAGGAAAATTGTTTAGGTGGCCTGGGATAAAGTATACTCCCATGTTGAATCTAGTGGGTTGGACATCAAAGATGTGGGCAGATTCAATACAACTTTGTTAGCTAAATGGAAATAACAGCTTGGGAGGGAAGAAGTCCAAGTGTAGAGAGATGTAATAGAATCAAGGTATGGTTCTTGGAGGGAGATGAGTGTTACTATGTTAGACCGAAAACATTGTAGCTAGTAGACTGATCTATGCAAAATTTGTGATGTAGGTAACCAATTTAACTAGTTTGATAGCAAGAATAAGTGGGCACTAAGAGACGGAAAACAAATAAGATTTTGGGATGATAAATGGGTTGGTGATCTACTGCTTAAAAGAAAATTCCCTAAACTCTATTCAATATCTTTATGTGAAGAGAGTGTAGTCGGTGATTTGGTGGAATGGGTGGTTATTAGTAATAGTAAGTTACTTAGATGGAATCCATCATGGGGAAGAGAGAGTTTTGTTTAGGAAAAAGGAACAACAACAGCCATTGACATCCCTTATAACCACCACCCAGTGGAAGAGGGGTGTATCACACAGTTGGATATGGGTGAAGATGACTTGCAAGTGTACACAATTAGGTCTGGATATAGATTATTAAACGAACATGGGCACAAACATTTTTAAGGAACTATGAAGTCTTAAAGTCACTCCTCGAGCACAAGTTTGTGCTTGGAGGGCATCATTAGGAAAGTTGTCAATTAGGGCGAATCTAGCTAGAAGAGGGATGGATGTAGCTAGTACTATGTATGCAATGTGAAATATAGTAGAGAAAACAGTCCAACACTTACTCAAAAAATGTGGGATGACTGTGATAGATGGACAGGAAACACATCTAAAAGGCATCACATTGTTTCTAATCATTTTCAAAATTTCTATATGATGTGCTTTAATAAGAAAATAAATGCAGCATGGAAGGGTGAACTTTTCTTTCTCCAATTGGTACTTGTGTCCTAGTCTATGTTTGGTAACTATTATCAAACTTTCATGACAATGGTCTTATAATTGCAAGTCTAAAGTGTGTATTGATCTTGGTGGAATAGGTGCAGGGGTACAAAGCCCAAGCTCTTTAATATAGGGGAGTCTATACTAGGATGGATGAGAGATACTTAGGTTAGGTATTAGTATATGTGCGGTCTTTCTATTTCTACAAGTAGGTTGGCACTTGGCAACAACAGTGCTTGGATGCTTAGCGTGATTGTGACGTTGGTTATACTATTAGAAGACTACAACAACTGAAAGAGCAGTACCATTTGTGGTCCTATGCAGTCTATGGAGGAATAGAAGGAGTGAAGTAGATCAAGAAACTTGCAAGTAGAGGCAAGTGCTAAGTAGTTTCAGCTTTTCATAACAATAGGAAGCAGCATGCTACCATCGGTTTGTCTTAGAAGAGTCTCACTTCGATTTATACTTCGATACAAAGAAGGCATATAAGTTTCTTTGGGTTTGGAGGTTGTATATTGGGAGTCCATCGCTAGCCTGCAAGAGCACATAGTTTCTTTGTTGTGTATGTTTTATTTATGCTTAGGCATCCCTAGTTTTGTGTTGTATTGTTGGTGTTATAGTATTATACTATGATGGAGAGTTAATTGACCATTGGTGTACTTGGGGTTGATATTGGCCAGCTTTTTAGTGTTCTACTAGGATATGTTATTTTGTAATAGGGTTGGAGCACCCCTAAAGTGCTTCCATTTATTCAATTCTTGGTTGTTCAAAAAACAACTAATATACATGCCAATAGAAAATATACACAAACATGACAACAGGCAGATCAGATATAGGTTTCATTCACATCCTCATCTTCATATGAAATTTGTGTTTAATCCGTATTCTTATTGGATAATAAGTATATATGTATCCATACTATTCAAAATATTAATTAAATAACTTTTTTAAAAAAATAAAAATTATAAAAGTGTTATTATTAAGAATTTAATTGTAAACAAACATATAATATCAAGTTTTGAGGAAGAAATTATAATTGTATAAATTTTAAGTAATTATGAAAAGAGTAAAAAACTACACATAATTGAAATTCCATAATAATTATAACATCTATAAGTTTGGCAAATGTTAATAAGGAAAGTATCTCAGAGATTTGAATGAACTTGGTGGATATCAAATGAGTTAAACTATTGAGAGAGAGTGGGAAATTATATTACAAAATAAGAATTCTTCAAATAAAATGAAATTAAAAACCAAAATTTAGTAGTATGACATTCTCATGTGATGAAAAATGAACATCAAATAAAAATATTAAAAAAGAAAATAAAGATGGGTATCCTATAAACAATTTAATTAGATAAAATTGATATTTATGTTTCCTTAAATATACTACATGAAAAGAAAAAATAAATGTATAATTGAGGTTGCGATGCGATACCTTAGGATAAGAGAGAATTTGATAGATATTATATGAGTCGGACAATTGAGACATATGACGAAAAATTATGTAGCAAAAAAATGATTTTTTAAATAAAATGAAATAAATAATAAAAAGAAATAGTAAAAAATAAGTTTATATTACCTAATAAATTAAGGATATTTTAGTAATTTAATATGGAAACAGGTTTAAAGATGGAGATGAAGCAAGTACATACATATTCATTCCCATCCACATACCCAATTTAAAAAGTCGAATATTACCTATACCCATACTCGTACCTATGCTCTACTAATGTGAGAATTCTCCATAAAAATTGAAACGAGTTTGAACATTATCCATAAAACGAGTTTATTTGTCATCCATATAAATAAATAAATAAATAAATAAATAAATAAATATATATATATATATATATATATATATATATATATATATAAATATATATATATATATATATATATATATATATATATATATATATATATATATATATATATATATATATATAAAGAGTTTTTCAAAACATTAAATCAACAAAGTCTACTTTAATGATAATGTTTTCCACCATTGTATTAAGTACATGAAAATTAGAATTATAACAATACAATACACAAGGTAAATTAATAATATAAAATTTTTAACATAGCAAATAATGTGTAAAATAATCAACATATGAAATAATTAAATTGCTATTACTATTTATAATATCAAACATTACCATATATCAATTTATCAATCAATTCCAAACATTACTCAACTATTTAGGAATTAAAGAAATTTCAACTTAATGTTCAGTATAAGAAAATCTTTTTACATAAAAAAAATTACTTCCAATTTCTAAATAAACGATAATATATATATATATATATATATATATATATATATATATATATATATATATATATATATTTACTAACTAATGAAATTATATAATGGAGAAATCATCAAATTTTAAGATATTTCCATAAATTAATAAGATTTCTCTTCTTGTACATAGAGATGGTGCAATAAGCTTGAAAATCACAGCTTGACTCCATTTTCCATAAATTAAGGAATATAAACTTTACTCAATAAAATGTTGTTCTTTGCCAATATTGTAACACTTTTAAAACACACTGGTTACATTATTTTCGATTGAGCTAATGACCTACAGCTGTTGAAATGAGATGTCAATCTACATAATTCTTGTTTACATGTTCTTAAAAGTGATTGTGATCTTGGAATCCATGAGCTGAACTTGCTCTTTCAAGCAAGCAAAATGTGTCTCTTTTGCATCTTTAAAGCACTAAATGATAGAAGTTTGAAAGAAATAATGAAAGAGAGAGAAAGAAAGGAAACATTCCCTTTTGTTATTACTCAACATCTTCAACACATATATCCATTTCTATATATTGAAAACATTGAAATTGGTACATTCTATCTATATTATACAAAACATGCACAGAAAATGCCATCTCTTTATTTTATTATTATTTATGATTTATATTCTATATTTTATAACAACAACAAATAAATTGTACCTCATTGGTGTACATATTTTACTTTTTGTAAGAATATTCTGGCAATATAATTGTTATATTCTTTTCACGTAACAAAATCTATTACTTGCATAAGTACTTGCAACCGCCTAATTATCTCTATTTTTATTTAAAATTACTTTTTTATTTTATTTTTCACTATCTTTTTCATTTCAAACAATATATTTTTATTATTTTATTATAACCAATTTTTATGTATATCCTGATTAATATAACTCATTTTATTATTTGACCATTTAAACTTGTCATTTGAATTCAATTAATTATTTACAATAAGTTACATTTAATCAAAACTATAAAAATTAATTATTTTATAATCATATTTTACGAAAATATTTTTTATAATATGTTCATAAAATATGACACACGCGACCATATCTATGTTATTTATAATTATTACTATTACTACTATTACTATTATTATTATTATTATTATATATTATTATTATTATTATTGTAGTTCTTTGGTTTAATTATTAATTAAAATGTTTTTAATAAAATAAGCAATTTTTCACTTTATAAGTTACAATGATTATATAAATGCTTTTTTTTTATAAATTTTTCAATAGTAGGCTTAGTTCAACTTAACCCAAATAACCCGCAACTTAACAATTTTATTTTTGATCATGCAAGACAAATCAAAACTATTTCAAAACCAAGTCGCGTCAAATTAATTGGACCAAAATGCTATTTGCTTTAATTTTATTAATCCAACTTGCTTTCCACACGAAAAAAAGAATCCAACTTGCTTTTAATTAATCAAACTTAATGTATCTTCTCAACTTAATCTATGTGACATTCCATTAAAGTTTAAAAGAGAGAGTATTTTGCTTGTGTCCTCCCGCCACATGCACCAAATCAAAGAGGTGTAGCATTTTTGTCATAACTTTTTCAAGAATAATTTTAAACTCTCTTCTAACCTTTCTACTAGTCATTTGCAATTGTCAAATAATAGGAATTATGATCAATGAAGAGGAGATAATGAACTCTCACAAATAAATTATTTTAATAGAAGAGGAGCCCTCGTTTTTACTGTCCGACAGTGTATAATGAATATATTAGTTTTATAAAGTATATTAAAAAAATTTAATTAAATAATATTTCATAAGAGTATAATATTTTTTTGACAATTTCTTCAAAAAAATAAAATATAAAAAAATCTTTCCGTAAATTAAAGTAAACTTACAATAAATTGCTTTGTATAAAAAAATCCATACTTATATTTCTAAAATATAATTTTTTATTTTTATGTAAACTTATTTTATAAGAAAAATTGTTATGTGGAAATTTTGATCTAAATATAGCCTAAAGAAAACAGAGTAAATTATGTTTTTAGTTTTCCTGGTAAAGTTTAAAATTTAAGTTATATATATAACAATAGGAGAAGGAGAGGTCATTTGTGAAGAAAGAGATTGAGCTTGATTGCGCTTACACAAAGATAGATTTCTCAAATAAGAAAGTTCAAACTCAACTCTCAAGGTAATGGTCTCTTCCAAGAAGTCCCTAGAAAGATAGATTTCTCAAATAAGAAAGTTCAAACTCAACTCTCAAAGTAATGGTCTCTTCCAAGAAGTCCCTAGAAGAATCAATTATAACATATATAGGTTAGATTTAACTTATGAGTATAAAATAAATATTATTTTTAATGTGAGTGATTGTATTCCTTTTGTAGGTGGTATTAATGATGAGACAAAACCTTCAGATTTGAGAATAAATCATTTTTAAGATGAAAGGGATGATGGAAGGCCTCTAGGACTATAGCTAGAAAGATTCAAGAGGGATGAGCCTCAACTGACCTTAGTATACCTAAGTTACTATCATCGTGGGCAAGCTTAGTTTGTGAGATATTGTATTAAGTATATTAACATATGTTAGGCCTTTATTGGTCCAAGTAGTGTAGGGTTTTGGGCCTGTATTTGGGTCCTGAGTAGATTGGGATTAGATTAAGGTTAGGATAACCTAACTAGGGTTTCAATTGGCTTATTTAGACCAAAGAGAAACCCTAGGTTGATTCTAGAGGAGAGAAAGGTGCATGCTTCTTACTTTTTGAGCACATGCTCAAATGTGGAAAGCATTAGTGAATAAGTGGCTCTTGATTCACTCTTTAGGTGACTTTTCAAGGAAATTTTAATTCAAATTTTTCATTCTTTTCTTCTTTTGATGGTCGACCTTTAAGGTTATAAATAAGGTCCTCCACCTCTTGTATGTTTCACTTTTGAATGAGTAATTAGATGCTACACAAATTGCACCCTACTCGTTATTGAGTCACCTTAGGAGAACTTCTTAAAATCAACTACCCTAGCCCCTTCTTCCTAGAGAGTTAGTCTCAACACTCTTTTGGGATTCTTCCACAAATCCTCTTCTCATCTAATGAATACACTTCTGTCAACACCCAATTTCGTCCGGGCAAGTAAATAATTTAAATAATAAATAATATAAAAAAATTTTTTCTAGCTTTATTGTTTTATTTTATTGCCATTTTAATATAATTAAGAAAAAGAAACTTTG
>Ga0209700_106552_pt1 | contig 17845 bp, 13 predicted proteins | sample SiratroredBW_FD_187528 | JGI IMG/M metagenome (GOLD analysis project Ga0209700, IMG submission 187528) | Root nodule microbial communities of legume samples collected from California, USA - Siratro red BW (SPAdes) (version 2) | ecosystem: Host-associated > Plants > Roots > Nodule | place: USA...
TTTTTTAAAATAAAAAAAAAAAAAAAAGGAATTTTGGTTTTTGCATGGAGAAGGGTATTTTAAAATTTGATTCCTTTTGCTTGGGATGATCGACCTTTTATTGCTGGCGATTGTTTCAACTTCGATCAGGAAATTCTTTTTTTTTTTTTTTTTTTTTTTTTTTGTATGATTGTAGAATATCCCATCATTTGGGAATAGTATACTTCTCAAAGTTTTCTTCTTTGGATTCCTTCACCTTAATTTCATCCTCAATTTCAACCGCTCCTGATTTTTTAGTATGGTGTATGTGAAAAGTAAAATCTATTTGTCTTTCTGATGATCTTCAGTTTCATGACTAAATGCTTTCTTTCTAGTGTCTTTGATTTATAGGCAATTGTAAATGAAGACAGATAATCATGTAATTCACTGTATTAAAAAAAGGAAAACTTTGTCATTTTTATAAGTATGTTTTTTCTTTGTAGGTTTGAGACCTGAGATTTGCTAGTCAAATACATTCTTGAGGTACATGTTTGTTGCAAATTAGAACAATGTGTAAATGTTATAAACTGAGAAACTGACATTAATTAACGTAGTAATACATTTGCACATATTTTCATAATTCCCAGAAGTGTTAGATCCTCTCTTCTGCTGTGTTTGGGCACTGTATAAGGTTGACAGTGCCCATGGATGCCACTACCAGTGGAACCCCGACTATCCAATACCCTAATATCCCAGATCAGCCAATTACCACCATTGTTTCCAGACAATTGCCTACATTTCAACGGCATCAACGACATTGCTTTGGGGACTCCAGTCCAGGAGAGTTTCCCTTGTCTGCTAATCCTTCCATTGTTCTTCATGTCCTTACATCATGTAACTTCGATCCTCAAGACCTTGCTCAACTTGAGGCAAGTGATGTCTGTTCTGCACATTTGAAGTTGTTAATTGAAAGTACTAATTCTAATACTGCCTGTTTCATATCCGAGGTGGTGTTTTGTAGGCAGCATGCTCCTTCTTCAGGCAGCCGGCAAACTTTGAGCCAGATTTCGATTTGTCCTTGCCAGAGCTTGCTGCATTGGATATGTGCAAGAAAAGAGTCATTTTTAAGCCAATGACAACCGAACAACAGCAACATTTGAAGCAAATATGTGGGGGTTCTTGGAAACTGGTTCTGAGGTTTTTGCTCGCTGGAGAAATGTGTTGCAGAAGGGAGAAATCACAGGCAATAGCAGGTCCTGGTCATAGCATTGCTGTGACATCAAAAGGGGTTGTTTATTCATTTGGGTCCAATAGTTCCGGCCAACTTGGGCATGGCACCACTGGAGAGGAATGGAAACCTCGACCAATAAGGTTGGAGCATTAGTTAGTATATTCCACAGTTCTTATATCTTATTCTGCAAACGTAAGGAAGTGACTTGTTGAATTAACTTAACTCTTTGTGGTGCAGAGCTTTGCAAGGCATACGAATTATACAAGCTACTACTGCGACTAGGAGGACAATGCTGATCAGTGATTCAGGGCAGGTTTATGCCTTTGGGAAAGACTCTTTTGGTGATGCTGATATTGAAACTCAAGGATCTAAAATGGTTACAAACCCACAGTTAGTTGATTCTTTGAAAAACATATTTGTTGTGCAAGCTGCAATTGGGAACTATTTCACTGCTGTGTTGTCAAGAGAAGGCAGGGTTTATACTTTTTCATGGGGTAGTGATGCCAAACTCTGTCACCATACTAATCCAAATGATGTAGAACCCCGTCCTTTATTAGGAGCTCTGGAACACATACCAGTAGTGCAAATAGCTGCTGGATTTTGCTACCTGCTCTGTTTGGCTTGTCAACCCAATGGAATGTGAGCACCAGCTTAATCTCCTTTCCTTAACTGTTGCATTTTTTTCTGCGCATATTAATGTGGATAGTGTAAAGAGATTTTTTTTGTATGTTATGATTTATTCCTTGATTGGCAACACATCTTTTATTCAGTTTTCTTGAATTGCCTACTTATATTAGCATCAGAAGTCCACATCTTCCAAGATTATGAAAGTGTTTAACCATTGTTGATTTTTTAGTTTTAACTTACGTAGACTGGTTTTTACATTTCATATCATTTTATTCGTGATATCTATCATTATGTTTATTGATTATGTGATCCTTATCTGAAATCTTAATAGGTCAGTGTACTCGGTTGGGTGTGGTTTGGGTGGGAAGCTTGGACATGGCTCAAAAACTGATGAGAAGTATCCTCGTCTGATCGAACAATTCCAGCTGTTAAACCTTAGGCCGATGGTGATTGCAGCTGGTGCATGGCACGCGGCTGTGGTGGGGCAGGATGGCCGTATTTGCACATGGGGGTGGGGTCGTTATGGCTGCCTGGGTCATGGTAATGAAGAATGTGAATCTGTACCTAAGGTGGTGGAAGAGTTGAGAGATGTCAAAGCAGTTCATGTTGCTACAGGAGATTACACCACCTTTGTAGTGGCTGATAATGGTGATGTGTATTCATTTGGTTGTGGAGAATCTGCTAGTCTTGGCCATAACCCTGAGAATCATGAGGAGGTATGCTTTGGTTATGCCTTGCACTGTGTTTATTTGTGATTAATACTTGGTCATTGTGCAATATGGGCGAGTTTATACCCAAATCTGGATCACATTTGTTTGTAAATGCCTTTAGAACTGAGAACAAGTATCACAAACCTAATTTTATGTTGGTGACAAAAGTGCATTGTATTAAAGTTTAATCTTATGTTTGTTGTTGTGCAGGCAGACATGCATGCAAATGTGTTAAGTCCAAAGCTTGTGACTTCAATGAAAGAGATAAATGAACGGGTGGTGCAGATCAGTCTGACCAATTCCGTATTTTGGAATGCACATACCTTAGCCTTAACTGAATCAGGGAAGTTGTATGGCTTTGGGGCTGGGGACAAAGGACAATTAGGCGTAGAGCTTGGTGCCAACCAGAATGAAAGAGGAAAGCCAAAGCTGCTTGATATTGATCTTGGTTAACTGTGTGTGCTGGTGTACCCCCCAATTCTTTACACCATATCATCCTCTAATTTATTGTCACCATGCACAGTATTTAGTGTCTCAATCCCTTGTTAAATATGTAAATGGAATCAAAGCTAGGCAACAGATGACAGGGGCCTCACCCACAGCCTCTTCTGAGGTTCTTGACATTAATCTTAGGCTTCAACTAGATTATGATACTTGAAAATGGTGAAGGTTTATGTACAGTTCAGTTGTCTTGACTTTTGAATTTGGTTATCCTAGGATCATTTGCTTAGATAAAATTGCTTAAATTACTAATTTGCGATTCACTTGACATCACTGACTTCTTATTTTAATGTTTATAGGTAGAGGTACTGCTTCTTTCGGTAAGAGCTGACTTCTTTTATATTTTTTTATTATAGATTCAAAACTACATAAAAATGGCAGTTGAGAGGGGGAATGGGAATAGGGATTATCAGTGAGGATTAACACTTCAGCTCTGTTTGGTTTAGTTTTGGACACTTAAAATCTAGTTTGGAGAGTTTTGATATATTTCGTTATTTTTAAAAATATATTTTTACAATAAAATTTTAGTTAAAAATTTATTCCTGCAAATATAAACTCAATTGTAAATTTTAAATACAAAGACATCTTTAAGATTTGGAAAAGCCACATTGGAGAAACGTGCTCCAATGGGACTGTGGTTTCTAATATTCTTCTCTTATCCAAACAGTGACTTTGATGAGATTTCCACCTCATACTCCCCTTATCACTTACCGTGAATTGTTTTTTCCATACCTAAGCCTTCTTATTTGTTGATGTTAAAAGGAATTGAAGGAATGAAAAAATTGATGCTAAATTTATTAAATCCTAATGCTAACTCTGATTTGTAGAGGAACCCTACCTTCTCTAATCATTCTACATGCACAATTTCTTTGCCATCATTGCAGTTAATTAATTAAGCATATAAATAAAATGATGAATAGTTAAGAGACAATGATGAATAGTTAAGAGACGAAGAGAACAAAAATAACATAATTTCATGGCAATCTGAATCAAAAGGATTAAAATAGAATAACAAATTGAAACAAAAACAAAACGTAATTGTAGAGAAAAGAAAATAAATATAAAATTATGAAAATAATAATAAAATTAGCTCAGAAAATTCGAATTAAATAAAATTACGAAATTCTGGTAAATGAAATCCAAACAGTGAAATTGAGGAAATAATAGGCAATTAAGCACAAATCACTAATCAAAATAGGTACCAAAGATAAATAAGGAAAAATAATGACTCATCTATGTGCATCTTTTTAATATGTGAAGTCATGGACATTTCATTACAATGTCAAATATAGTTATATGATCATATGCTCATGCTAATGATACAAGCAAGACTCTTTGAGATGTATGTTACACAGACTATACATGAATATTGACTACCTTTCGCTTTTCGGTCTTTAGATATAAAAATGAACATTGAGAAATTGTGTCAATTTTTCTTCTTTGAGATGTATACATGAATATTGACTACCTTTCGTTTTTCGGTCTTTAGATATAAAAAAGAACATTGAGAAATTGTGTCAATTTTTCTTGCTTAATTATTAAAATTCATTTCTCCATATCAAATCATAATAAACTCAGGATAACTGGATGTGGTGAAATTTATGCACTAAAGATTTGAAATTATAATTCTCAAGTCCAATATTATTATTGCATATACAAAATTCAAATATCAGTCAAGATTTTATTACTGCTAACACATATTTGTCCATCACCCTTAACAAGAATAAACAAGTGGCTGACTCATATAAGGAGGAATATTTACCTTCAATCAAGTGTTGAGAGGAAGGTCAAGAGTGCAAATGTGATGACAATAAGAGAGTGTGGAAGAAAACCTTGAGAGCGCAAATGTGATAGCAGCTAGAGAGTGTAGAAGAAAACTCCAAGAGCACAAATATGATGGCAATAATGAGAGAGCATGGAAGAAAACCAATTTACCATTTACAACAAAGATGTGACAATAAAACTTAATGAATATGAATACCCAACCAAATACACCATGTGGAAGAAAATGAATGAGATTGGGGAAAAATCTAATCTAACCTAATAAAAAAATCAAAAATAAAATGAAATGAAATTGTAACCATTGTTAGACCTCAACTTTGACCTTTTTCTCCTTCTGTTATCACTAATAGACACTCTTCTCATTGATAAAAGGCCATCTCTACCAATAGACTCCTCAAGAAAGAGAGTCTCTCTTCCATCCAACAAGGTTTCTTTGAAATTATCATGTACCTTAGGCAATAAATACACCAACAAATGTTTCATGTTATCTTCGATTTGAATGTCAAGATTCTCCAAATTCATAGCTAGCTTGTTATTTGTTAAATATTTTTTCATTGCTCAATCTTATACGAGTACAATGTTTGTTTCATATATAGACAGTTTACCAAAAATTGGTCATGTACAAACTCTTGAGCTTAATCTTAAATTTAATTATAGTCTTTTTCTTCTAAACTTGCCTTAATACCTTGCCACTGAAACTTAGAACAATAACATTAAGAGCCTTCTCCAACAACTTTTTCTTGTCCTTTAAGAAGTCCTTGTTAAATTAGAAAAACACTCATCTTCAACCATCACAATCCAAAATCATCCAATCTAATGAAGTTCTCAACCTTATCCTTGAAAAAGTCGTGATGATTGATAAATCCATGCTCGCTACATCAATTTGTTGTGAATATAAATAAACAAGTTCATTGTGAGATTATTCATCATAGAAATAATATTCTTGATAACAAAATTATCTACAAACGAAATACGAATAAAGAGAATGTGAAAGAGATAAAAGATCACACATTGAAGGTAATGTAGTTTGATTAAAGTATTAACGAACTTCAACATACAATTCACTATAAATATAAAGATTATGATTAAAAGTTTCTCTGTGAACTCTTGCAATCTTACTTAACAATTTGTAACAACTTTACTAACTAAGAATTACATTTTAAAGTAAAACTGCAAGTTCCCTATTTATAAGCTAAATCAGCCTAACTAACTTTGAACACATGCACACATGACATATGGACAATGTTACCCATTCCTGCTCGTAAGCGTTAACACAAAAATGCTCACAACTGGTCATGAACATCAGACGTTTTAGTCTTACTAAATGTTATAAAAGACTAGGCATGCTACTAAGAGTAGAAGATGTTAGACAATCTAGGAACCTTTGGGAAAGTTTTATTGAATCAATCTTCACAATTATAATTGTTTACATGTGAGTAGTTGAAGATTTTAAGTATGTTTGGAAAATGTTTGAGAAGAAATACATGGTATAGTTGTATGAAAGTAGTTACCTAAGTGGTAACCTAACCTATTTGGAGTAGAACATGACTATTTGGTTATAAAATTGTTACGAGATGAGATATTCAGATTTCATTAATAGATAAAATATTAAGTAGACTTTCATGACCTATAGAGCACGAACATGCCTCATAAATGACCTACAACATTCATACAATATGTATCAGTAAAGTGTTCAATTCAAAAGATATTTGTTTAGGTATTTGATAATTCTTACACAATTCTGTCACAACTTTTAAAAAGACAAATATAGTGATTTTCTAAAAACTCATAAATTTATAGTATAAGTTTCTATTATGATTATAGAAATAAGTACGTAATCATGAATATTTAAATTATACATGTATTGTCGAAAATGTTTTTATTTAATCTCTTATCATATCTTCATATAATGTGAAAGATTTTTAAAGTTGTTGATTTTTCTTTAAATAAATTTTAACAAAGTGTCGTTTCAATGACGATGATAAAAAATAAATAAAAAATGATGAAATATCTTAAATGAATTATATTCAGTTTTAATTTTTTTGGATTATAGATAAATAAATTATATTCATTTATATTATATTCGCCTAACTTTATTTATTGATATTTTAAATACATAAATTTTAATTGTCAATTTATGTAATTTATAAAGATGTATATATATATATATATATTCTAATGTTCTACATTTTAGATATTACATCTTTCGAAGTATCCATGTCCATGTTTAACTCACTATCTATACTATATAAATCATAATTCAATTTTTTTTATCTTATACAATCATAGTTAATATTATTAAAAGTAGTCAAATTTCTAAATAAGTTGTAGAAGGAATCATGTAAAGTTACGAGAATTTTCATCTAATATTAACATGTTTGATATAAAGCTAAAGATATTTTTTTTCATCTAGTTTATATCTGAGTATTCATTTTTATTGTAATTATGTATTAAAATATACCACATATTTAAAAGTATTATGTACAAAATGTTTTTGAAGTACTTGCATATGAATTATTGTTTTGTAACCACATTATTTGGTAACGTAGATTTATTCATTTACTTTTTATTTATATAACTTATGTCTTAAAATTCTCAAAAAGAATAAAATTACAAAAAAAAAAAAAATAGATATCAGAACTGATTATTCTCTTTATATATTTAATAGTGGAAGCAATGGATATACGTTTGTTTACCTTTCTGTTATAATAACAAAAGATAATTTTTTTTATCATAATTATTAAAATATTTTTTTTATTAAACTTTATAAGAAATGTATTTATAAAAATAATTATTTATAAACAATTTTATTGTAAATAGTTAATTAAATTAAAAGAAAGTTACTAAATATAAATAACAAAATAGAATTCTCTCTTTATTTACAGTTATAGTTATAAATTATAAGTATAGAATAATTAGGATACTATTTATGAATAATATTGTGATTAAATAAATTGCTCACTTAAGAGGAGCGAAACACCACATCGTCATCAGCAATAATCATATAAATAAAAGACAGGTAAAAGAGACCCTTGCATTTCAGAAACAAGAAATTATTGATTCATTCATTCACTCCCAAAAACTATACAAAACCTCTACTCTCTCTCTCTCTCTCTCTCTCTCTCTCTCTGTCACTCTGATCTTCAGCTCTTCGCCATTTGATCATATAATCACTCTTTTTTTCCTTTATTTAAAAAACTTGACAACTCCCTGCGCAATTCTGCAGATGCTGAAGATTCGGTTTGAGGAATCGCTGTTGATCCCTCTCATAAGTAATCACCGCTTCCACGTGCCTCTGCTTCGATCTATAACGATCATAATGAATTCCATTCACCCAAAACTTGTTTAACATGTTCTATTTTCGGCTTCCGATGATTCCTTATTCTTTTTAATTTTTGTTGCTTTCCCCTTTGTGTGGTTGCGTATCCAACAAGTGTACTTGTTCATTGGGTTACTTGTGATTCCCTGATCTGGGAAAGTCAACAAAAAAAAGGGGATTTTTGATTTCCGTATGGAAGAGGTTATTTTGCAATTTGATTCATTTTGATTGGGGTGATCAACCTTTGATGCGATTATTTCAACTTTGATCAGAAAAAAATTTCCTTTTTTAGTTTTCTGTTTTTGGTTGTATGATTGCAGAATATCCCATAATCTGGGAACAGTGTAATTCTCAAAGATTTCATCTTTGGATTCCATCACTTTATTTGGATCCTCAATTTTGATCATATGGTTTAACCCATGATCAATTATACGATCGGTCAAATTTTTTTATTATGGTATTTAAGTTTTTATTTTTTCTGATCATCCTTAGTTTCATGACTAAATTCTTGCCTTCTGGTGTCTTTGATTTATACAGTGCTGTTGTGAATAGAGACGGACAATCATGTAATTCAACTGCATTAGAAAAAAAATCGAACTTTGTTTCACTTTTATAAGTATTTTTTTCCTTTGTAGGTTTGAGACCTGAGATTTGCTAGTCAAATACATTCTTGAGGTACATGCTTGTTATAAGTTAGAACAAAGTGTAAAGTTTCACATGCTTTTGCACGTAGAAATTAATTAATGTAGTAATGCATTTGCACATATTTTCATAATTCCCAGAAGTGTTAGATCCTTTCTTCTGCTGTGTTTGGGCACTGTATAAGGTTGGCAGTGCCCATGGATGCCACTACCAGTGGAACCCCAACTATACAATACCATAACATCCCTGATCAGCCAATTACTATCGTTGTTGCTACACAATTGCCTACATTTCAACGGCAGCTACGCCATTGCTTTGGGGACTCCAGTCCAGGAGAGTTTCCCTTGTCTGCTAATCCTTCCATTGTCCTTCATATCCTTACATCATGTAGCTTGTATCCTCAAGACCTTGCTAAACTTGAGGCAAGTGCAGTGCTTATATGCTTTTCACCTCTTAATTTATTAGTTCTAATTACTAATTCTAGTACTGCTGGTTTCATTTCTGATCATGTATTTTGTAGGCAACATGCTCCTTCTTCAAGAAGCCAGCAAACTTTGCTCCGGATTTCGATTTGTCCTTGTCAGAGCTTGCTGCATTGGACATGTGCAAGAAGAGAGCCATTTTTAAGCCAATGACGACTGAACAACAGCAACATTTGAAGCAAAGATGTGGTGGTTCTTGGAAATTGGTTCTGAGGTTTTTGATGGCTGGAGAAGCATGTTGCAGAAGGGAGAAGTCACAGGCAATAGCAGGTCCTGGTCATAGCATTGCTGTGACATCAAAAGGGGTTGTTTATTCATTTGGGTCCAATAGTTCAGGACAACTTGGGCATGGTACTACTGAAGAGGAATGGCAACCTCGACCAATCAGGTTGGAATGTTAGTTATTGCATTCCACAGTTCTTGTTGAATTGAAGTTAACATAACTCCATTATGCTGCAGAGCTTTACAAGGCATCCGGATTATACAAGCTACTGCTGCAACAGGGAGGACAATGTTGATCAGTGATTCTGGGCAAGTTTATGCCTTTGGGAAAGACTATTTTGGTGAAGCTGAGATTGGATTTCAAGGATCTAAAATGGCTACAACTCCACAGTTAGTTGAATCTTTGAAAAACATATTTGTTGTGCAAGCTGCAATTGGAAACTTTTTCACAGCCGTATTGTCAAGAGAAGGCAGGGTTTATACATTTTGTTGGGGTAGTGATGGCAAACTCTGTCACCATACTGATCCAAATGATGTGGAACCTCGTCCTTTATTAGGAGCTCTGGAGCACATACCAGTAGTGCAGATAGCTGCCGGTTTCTGCTACCTCCTATGTTTGGCTTGTCAACCAAGTGGAATGTGAGTTTCAACTTTCTTTCTCCTTCTCTTAAATGTTGGAATTCATATTGCTAGATTGAAAAGAGAATATTTTTGCATTATGATTTATTCCTCTAATGGCAACACATATATCTCCCATACTGTTTCCTTTAATTGTCTACATGTATTTTCATCATAAGTTCCCAACTTCAAGATTTATGGAGTGCTTAAGCATTGCTGATTTGTTTAAGTAAACTAGATTTACATTTCTTTTCATTTTTATTGTAATGACTATATGTGTGTGAGTGCAATTGTGTTTATTGATTATGTGATCCTCGTCTGAAATCTTAATAGGTCTGTTTACTCTGTTGGGTGTGGTTTGGGTGGGAAGCTTGGCCATGGCTCAAAAACTGATGAGAAGTATCCTCGTTTGATCGAACAATTCCAAGTGTTAAACCTTCAGCCAAAGGTGGTTGCAGCTGGTGCTTGGCATGCAGCTGTGGTGGGGCAGGATGGCCGGATTTGCACATGGGGGTGGGGTCGTTGTGGCTGCTTGGGTCATGGTAATGAAGAATGTGAATCTGTACCTAAGGTGGTGGAAGAGTTGAGAGATGTCAAAGCAGTTCATGTTGCTACAGGAGATTACACCACCTTTGTAGTGGCTGATAATGGTGATGTGTATTCATTTGGTTGTGGAGAATCTGCTAGTCTTGGCCATAACCCTGAGAATCATGAGGAGGTATGCTTTGCTTATACCTTGCACTGTGTTTATTTGGGATTAATACTTGGTCATTGTGCAATATGGGCGACTTTATGCCCAAATCTGGATCACATTTGTTTCTAAATGCCTTTAGAACTGAGAACAAGTATCACAAACCTAATTTTATGTTGGTGACAAAAGTGCATTGTATTAAAGTTTAATCTTATGTTTGTTGTTGTGCAGGGAGACATGCATGCAAATGTGTTAAGTCCAAAGCTTGTGACTTCAATGAAAGAGATCAATGAAAAGGTGGTGCAGATTAGTCTGACCAATTCGGTATATTGGAATGCACATACCTTTGCCTTAACTGAATCAGGGAAGCTGTATGGCTTTGGTGCTGGTGACAAAGGGCAACTAGGCGTAGAGCTTGGTGCAAACCAGACTGAAAGAGGAAAGCCAGAGCGGCTTGATATTGATCTTGGTTAACTGTGTGGTTGGTCTACCATCAATTCTTTACACCATGTCATACTCTAATTTATGCTCACCATGCACAGTATTTAGTGTTTTAATCCCTTGTTTATTATGTAAATAGAATCAAAGAATGCATCCATAATGTCCAAGCTAGGCAACAGATTACAGGGCCTCACCAACAGCCACTTCTGAGGTTGTTGACGCTAATCTTATAGGCTTCAACTAGATTTATGATACTTGAAAGTGGTGAAGGTTCATATACAGCTCAGTTGTCTTGACTTTTCTGGTTATCCTAGGAACATTTGCTTAGATAAAGTTGGTTAAATTTACTAATTTGCGATTCTGTTGATTGATACCACTGACTCTTTATTCAATGATTGAATTTATCTCATCTAAATCAAGGCCTTGCTTAAGTATTGAAGTGATTGAAAAAGAGACAAGTCTTGAGGTAAGATCGAAAGTTTTTGAAGAATTTTGTCGAGATCTTAAGATAGTGAATGGAAAACGTAAAATATATAAGCTTGCCAAAAAATAGGAAAAGAAAAAAAATAGATCTCGATTAAGTGCCATTATGGATGATGTCGTGAACAAAATTTTCCTTATTATCGTACATAGAATTCAAGTTGGAGAGATAAAAGAAGTTCTTAGACTTGGACGACGAAAATGATAAATTTGTTGGTCTTATTTTGTACTTAATGAAATTTTAAGTACAAAGAAAATGCTAGGTAAGTAGAGGAGGAACATTTTTTGTTCCTGTATTTAAAATGGTATTACAAAAGAAATTATAAGATATAGTATGAAATTGTTAAAAAAAAAAAAGGTAATTGAGTTTAGATTAAAAGAAGATGCTTGCATTAATGATAGTTTATTCAAGTTAATGAATATGTGTATAGGTTGTACATGTCGTATACGATAATGTAACTATTGTAAGTCTTAAAAGCAAGAGTAAGGATTTTTCTAGAAGGATAGAATTACATAAAAACTTATATTAAGTACTTGCTTAATCTAGTTTTGAATGTACTTACCAACTGACAAAATATTATATACTTTTGTGAATGATATAAATTTAATTGAGGAATGGAAGAGTGTAATGCTCAACTTGAGCATTGGAGTAAGACCCTGAAGTCTAAGAATTTATTCTTATAAAAGAGTAAAACATAATATATGTATTTTAATTTTAACAATAAATAAGAGGGAAATTACTTGGAGGTTAAAATGGGAGATGTTGTGTCAGAACTCTTTGTATGTAACATTAAGAGTTACTCATAACATCTCATTAATGCTGAAGTGTGTGGAATGGGACAAAATATCACCAGTTTAAATTTTAATTTAAGTCACTATTATATGTAATATAATGGGATCGCATATAACTAGGATTTCTAAATTTTTCCATTAGATCTTTATTAGACTTTTGTATTTTTTTTTAAATTGAAACTCTTTTTTCTACATTCTAAAATGCGACTTGTAAACTTCTGTATTCAGCTTTTGCATTCTTTTTCTATATTTTTGTAAATAGAAACAACTTTTGAACATAATTGTTATCAGGCTAATTAGATATTTTATTAAATGAATTAAGTCTAATCATTTTTATATCCTTAACATAAACATGTTTTAATGAAGTTTTATGATTCGATAACTTTTTTATTCTTATATTTGTTAATTTATAGTAATGAATCTTACTTTACTTATTAATTTATTTTAATTGTGGAATCTCTTAATTTTTTCTGCATTTTTTTCTGTAGTTGTTCACTGAAATTTGTCAAAAATAATATTTTTTTCATAATGCTTGATCGATTTTCATATTTTCTCTTTGCAGATTATTTCTTTCTTTCTTTTTAGGTTATTATGAGGCTAATTAAGAGTCACACCTTAAATAGAATACTTGAAGTGCACGACAAACCATTTAGGCAAGTGACTAACCTAACATAATCACAGATGTTTTTTAGTCACAACTTCCATTGGAAGGATTTGACCAATACTTAGGTTTGTCGATGCTTACACAAAAGAACAAACACCAAAAGTCTATAAATAACTTTAACACAACAATAAATGATACGCTTTTTTATTCTAATACTTCATTACCCTATTTTTATATTTTCATCTTAAAATGAGTTTAATTAAAGGTGCATAAAACTAGGGTAGAAAGTATGTTTTCAGATTTGTATTTAATTATATATTATTATACATGCTTACATCGTCATAATCTATATAACAAACTATTTGAAAAGTTTATTCCTAAATTGTTTTAGTTTATTCCGAATGCAAAAGTAGTTTGTCAAAATTATTAATTTTTAAATATCTATTTAGTTAATTCCCATTTAACAAATTAAAACAGAAATATATACTAGAAATGTTAATTTGAATATATTTTATTTATATATAGAACCACTGGATTAAATTTGAAAGATATTTATAGAATAAAGAAAATTTCTAATTTATCAACTGCCAGACCATCATTAAAAGAAACAAATCCAAAAAGGCGTTCATTGAATTCCGTTATAAATTATAACTACCAACCGTACATTCCTAACTGTAAATAGGCAACAACCGCTGAAACGGTACCGTAACGAACGGTTTCCCTCGCACATCGCAACACCATTTGGTACCTATAATATGAACCCTCTCTTCACGACCTTTCCGCAACCACAACACGGTATCGTTATTATTATTATTACTCCGTCAGGAGTTTCCCTAATTCCCTTCATTAACGAAAAACTGCACAACCAATTTTAATTATTTATTTATTTATTATTATTATTATTATTTGTTTTTAAAAATGGCACGTGCATGCCGTGTTGTGGTTCTGGCCCTCCTCATGTTCGCCGTCGTTGGCCTCGCCTCGGCCGCCGACAAGTCGGCGGCGCCAGCTGATTCCGCCACCGACGACTATAACGATGATGATTACCCCATTGGAGCCATCGGCGACGGAGCTGCAGCCAACGGCGTCGTCGCTGCACCCCTTGGTGGACCCGTGCCTCCCGGTGCTTTCGACAACGCGAAGGGTGGTGATTCGACTCCCGCCACCGCCGCCGCCAACCCCATACATTTCTCCGCCGTCGCCGGTGTTGCCTCCGCCGCTGTTGCCGCCGCCTTCTACTTCTAAATTGTCATTGTGTAGCAGGAGAGGTTGCGTAGTTGAATGTAAAGAGACATCCAACATGCAAATATATTACTTTTGATTTATATAAATGAATTAATATTAAACTGGTAATTTTATTCTAATTTAACTAAAAATTTCGAGTTTATATTCTAGAGACAAGCGTTTAAAATATTTAAATAATCCTTTTATAATAATTTTATTCAATTTTAACAGGATTGTAAAAGATACACGTGTTTTAAACAAATATTAAATTGATTTATCGTGATAAAGAAAACCAGAAATAATCTTCTCTTTGCGTATCAACATGTTTGAGTGTTAGGTGAACATTTTTAGTTGGACGATGTTATTCTTCTTGAAACATTATCATGAAGTATTTTAATTATCTGATTTTTATTAAAAAAATATTTTAATGGCATTTTAAGAGAAAAAGAAAACAAAAATGTTAAGTACTTTCACTTTGATAATTGTTTTACATATATTCGTGGCAGTATTACTTTTAAAAATGTTAAGAAAATATCTAAAACAATTATCACATTTATGAACTTTAAATATTTTATTTCTTTAGTATCTTTTTCTTTTATTGCTAATATGATTAGTACATCAAAATGAGGATTAATTATATCAACTTAATTCCTAACAATGTAATTAATAACCCAAACTTAATCACTAAAAAATTAACTTAAAAGGTTAAAAGGACTTAATATTCTACCTTTATAATCTTGAGAGAGTAGTTTGTTTTTTTTCTTGGGATCAAAATATCCTTATTTTGTTTTTGCGGGGAGTAATATGGATATTTATCCTATTTTGGATATTGATAACAAATAATTTTAGTGATATTTAGTATACTTTCAAAATACTTTCGATTACTTGTAAAAGTAAATGTTAAACATTTTTTTTTATTTTCCCGTGACAAATGTATTTTTATTTTAGATTTTTAATGAGAATTTTTTGGACCATCCTTAATTTAATGTCCTAAAATACACAAGTAACATTTATTAGGGAAAACACATTTGCATGGTAGCTACTCCTCAACAAATTACTATACACATGGTCGTATGCACCTTGAGTGATCACATTGAACATTGTTTACTAGAATAATGTTACTTCAATAATTGTACAATTTTTTTCAAACATCAATCATTAGTTTCCATGAAAAGTTTTGATGATTTTTAAAAAGGAAAAAAACGTGTATGATATAAGTTTGATTTTTTTCCCATAAATACTTGATGAAAACTTTATTCCATACTGACATTTTTTTAGGTAAAAAAATGTTGCACCAATCACATTCTCAAAAATATTGTAGTTAAAATACTATGTGGTTTATATTAAAGGCAATTATAATAAATAGTATTGTTTGATTAACTTTTCATATTTCTGAAAATATAGTTTAAATTTTAAATAGTTAAAAATAGAAATATAAAAGTTATGATAGAATAAGAAAATAACCTTTCACTTTCTCATGCAGATAAATTTTTTTCACTCCAATAGTATGAGAATAAAAAAAAATTCTAAACAATAACTTTCAGAATGATTCTTTATAACCTTATCAATGCTTCCTTAACAAGAATTGTTTGATTTTAAATTGAATGATAAAATTTAGAGCAATCATACACGTTTAGTCACTCTAATATCATTATGTGGCATTTTAAATGATGGCAAAATAGGAAGATGTGTTGTGTTAACATGAAAAGGGTGAAAACATAACTGGATGAGGAGTTAAATTAAAATACTGAAAGAAAATTTTTGAAACTAAATAAGGTAATGGGTTAAGGATTGGAATGTTGATAGAAAGTTATGATGAGAGAGGAGAGGAAAAAGGTTTGCAGAGAGTAGAGGGTTTTGTTTGTGGCAAACAAAATCTTCCATTACATTTTTAAATTTAAACATTGTTTTAACCAATTATTGTAAGTTAATCACATTTAACATATGTCTCAATTCAATGTTTTTTTAATTAAGTGCAATGCTATCTTTAATAAAATTCTTTCACTCTATGTCTTGAAGAAGAACTAAAATTGAGTAAGGGTAAAATTCAATTCAACACATTCAAGAAAATATTAGGTGAACATGTGTTGTTGTCAAACTAATGGTGGTTTAACTAATTTATCAACACACTTAATAACATTTCACATTTTTTATAACTCAAAGTGTCATCATGTGATGAATTAAATTACTCCACACAAAGTCACAATATTACATTTCACATTTGTTTATAACTACTGTTATCATGTGATAAGTTAAATTCTTCCACTTAAATTCACAAGTAACATTAACAACTTAAACATTAACATTTTATGTCATTCACCCACTATTTTGCCATACTTATGTTAATAACTATAATTTTCATATTACTAATTTTATCAAATCCTCAACATAATTAACCACATTTTACAATTGTATTAACCTAAGTTTTTCCCACTCAAGTGTAGATACAATAACTAAAAAATAATGTAACATAAAGTATAAAGGAACGATAAAAATATGAAGTATTGCTTTCATGTATCATTCCTTTAGTATTTTTTTGTCATTGTGAGAACAATTATTATGATTTTCAAATTAATTTACGCATATAACCATATGATATACACATTTAATCATATTTGAAGACTGTATTAACAATTCTATTTTTCACTAAAATGCAATGCACAAATTCATAACATTATACTACCTAAAGTCCCATTGATAAATAACAATTGGATCATATTACAAAGACAATCACCGTAATTTTTAAATTAATTTAGACATGTATCCAAATATTATACAATTAACCATATTTAAAGATTATGTTCATCGTATTTTCTACCAAAATATAATATACAAATTCGTAAAATTATACAAGCTCAAATCACAACCATGAACAACAATTACATAATCCACTTTAGAAAAACTTATTCTATTTCTAATTACAAAAGTGATTTTACTACAATGTTAATCCAAATTTTTTCCTCATGCACAACTCGCCACGTCACGTTCTACTACTCGCCACTTCAGAGCCTGTTTTCGGCGCATGTTATAGTGTCGCATTGGAGTTCCCAAAATCCGATGTATGCCAAACTTTATTCTAAAAATTTGATAGCTACCGAAAGGGCAATGGGATAGAAGCCGCCATCCACTTTCACCAACAGGAGGTCAATGTGCTAGCAGAAAGAAAATATAATTGTGGTTTAAGAACTTTGTTTTCCTTGTAGTTTCAAAATTTTGCATATGATTCTCGTTAAAAAATTTCTTCCATTTTATTCTTTGATAATATTTTGATTTTGGTCTCTGCTTGCATGTGTTATGATTAGTTGTCCGTTAATTAAAATTGATGTATGTTTTTTTTCTTCTTTTGATCTCAACAAAATTTTACGTTTTATCCTTTAATTTTTTTTTTAAATCAATACACGTATTTCTTTTAAAAGGTTAACGACTTAATAAAACCAATACATGTATTTTTTTCAAATTATTATGAAGGAAAAATAAACAATGAATTTGGTACAAAAAAAAAAAAAAAAAAGGTAACCATT
>Ga0209700_106554_pt1 | contig 17840 bp, 5 predicted proteins | sample SiratroredBW_FD_187528 | JGI IMG/M metagenome (GOLD analysis project Ga0209700, IMG submission 187528) | Root nodule microbial communities of legume samples collected from California, USA - Siratro red BW (SPAdes) (version 2) | ecosystem: Host-associated > Plants > Roots > Nodule | place: USA...
ATTTGATGAGACTGACCACAAAGTGCAGGAAAGCATTGAGATTACTGCAGATGATGATGAACCAGTGATCCAGAAGATTGTCACAGATCAACTGGGTAAATCTGTAGAGGACAATCAATCGGATGAATCTCAATCGATTGAACCACAACCGATTGAATCTGGCACTGGAGCAACAACAACCAGTACTGAACTGCCTAGAGAATGGAGGGTTCCTAGGAATCTATCACTGGACAATATCATTGGACAGGTACAGAAGGGTGTATCCACTAGAAGATCCATGAATCACTTTTGCGAACATACAGCCTTTGTGTCACAAATTGAACCCAAGACAGTGGGTGAAGCTCTTGAAGACAGCAACTGGATTAATGCCATACATGAGGAACTAAACCAGTTTGCAAGAAATGAGGTTTGGAGACTTGTTCCTAGAACAGAGGAGATGAATGTGATTGGAACCAAATGGGTTTTCAAGAACAAGATAGATTAACAAGGTGTCATAGTGAGGAACAAGGCGCGACTTGTTGCAAAAGGATATAACCAGGAAGAAGGCATTGATTTTGGTGAAACCTATGCGCCAGTAGCCAGATTGGAAGCAGTTAGATTGCTACTTGCATATGCTTGCTTGAAGGGGTTCAGATTACATCAAATGGATGTCAAAAGCGCATTCTTGAACGGGTTCATTGATGAAGAGGTCTATGTGAGCCAACCCCCTGGATTTGAAGATCACAACAATCCAGATTACGTTTTCAAGCTCAAGAAGGCCTTGTATGGGTTAAAGCAAGCACCTCGACAGTGGTATGAGAGGTTGAGTAACTTCTTGCTTTCTCAAGGCTATGAGAGAGGGAAAACAGATAAGACCTTGTTTATTAAGAATTCATGCAATGATATAAGTCTTGTTCAAGTTTATGTTGATGACATTATCTTTGGTTCAACTAATGAAAGTTTATGTGAGCAGTTTGTTGCTAATATGCAAGGTTAAACAAGTTGAACATGGCATATTTCTTTGTCAAGCAAAATATTGCAGTTGCAAAGAAGCTTCCACTCCAATAGCCACTGGATGCTATTTAGACGCTGATGAAACTGGAGTTGATGTGGATCAGACTAAGTTCAGACATTTGATTGGATCACTTCTGTATTTGACTGCAAGCAGACCAAACATCATGTTCAGTGTTGCTTATGCACCAGATTTCAAGCTAAACCAAAGGAATCACACTATGTGGCAGCCAAAAGAATTTTAAAATATCTCAAGGGAAACCATTGAAGTTGGTTTATGGTATCCAAGTGAGGTAACTTTAAATCTTGTTGGATATTCTAATTCTGACTTTGCAGGTTACAAAGTGGATAGGAAGAGCACTAGTGGAACCCAAACAGTTCAATGAGGAGCTATTCAGTGGGAAGACTGTCCATTATTCCAAGACTGCTATCCTATATTGTCATCTGGATACTTACACCCAGAGGATTCAACCATGCTGTGCTTATTGAAGATGATCTGATCCTGATGTACTGCTTGGTCAATAAGATAAAGGTAAAATGGGTAAGTGTTATTAAGGAGCAGCTAGTCCACATTAGGAAGAGGCCTGAGTTTAAAATTCCATATGCAATGTTGATCTCTAGCTTCATTGAGTACTATGATATTGATGTGGAAAATGAGCTGAGTGAAGAAGTTAAAGCTCATAGTGAGATCACCGTGGCCACATTCAACAAAATAGGGTTGAAGAAAGTCAATGGAAATCAATGGATTTGCAAGGCTAGTGCTGAAGAAGATGAGACGGATGGTACTGGAACAAGTGTAGCTCCTGAGCAGTTTACTGGAGAAGATCTGGGGACTGGAGAATAGTCTTACTCCAAGTTTGAGCAATTGATAATCAATCAACTGAACAACATTGAATCCAACCAAAGGTCTCATCATGAGTATTGCGAAACTCATTTCCAGAACCTGGAAGAGCGTGTTGATGACATTCAAGGCAAGCTGGGGCAGATGTTCTATGGGCCAGACGATTAGTGTACACACTGCTTGTTTGATGATTGTTCCCCTCCATTTGATGAACTCAATGGGGGAGAATTAATTGTGTGTGTTTCGTGTGTCTGCCCTGTGTGATTTACAATTTATTGTCTATCATCTATTTCAGTATGTCTTTCAATTGGTTTGTTTTAAGTTCAGATCTGCTTAGTATAGTACTAAGCATGGGTTGATTGAATATCTGCTGGGTATGTGCCAGCACTTGCAGCTCGGTTATTCTTTTAGTTTGTTGATGTTTTCTTAATCATGATCCATGTCCTTGATGTAATTGGGAATTTGCTATGATGATATATTAATGGAATGATTTCCTTATGCTTTTAATCTCTTTATAAGCTTTTAAGGGACATCAAATTATGGGGGAGTAAAACATCTTGATCTGAATAAACTGAGTCTGGATTCTGGAAGAAATTCAATTAACTGTTCTTTAACTCAACCAGTTGATTTGATATTTTTACTCTAAACCTATTAGACCTCATGATGCTAATAAACTGTTTGAGTAAATAGACATGTATTTCAGGTTCAATTTATTAAACTCAACATACAACAGATTGCCTTCATCAAATTGGGGGAGATTGTTAGCACCAAGGCTAAGCATGTGATTTGATGAAGTCAATATTGTGAGAACCAAGGCTTAGCATGTGAAGTTGATGAAGACTGCCTCATGAAGAATCTGTTGGATCCAACCTTGACCAGAATTGTTCAAGTGAAGACTTTGTGCTAACATGGAGATGGTTGGGTGATTAGGTCTTGGTCCTTAGTTGGGTTTGTGTGTTGGTGATTGGCTTAATCCTTAATCATGAGTGGCATGATTCATCACTTTTGAGGTGCTAAAAGATTCACAAATATTTTTATTAAAACTGTTTTTAATAAAAATAACCCAAAATGTTTTTGCTGGAAAAAGGTTTTTCAATCGATTGAATTTCTAAAATAATCGATTGAATGTGACAGTTATTTCTGTTACAACTGAAACCTTTGACTGGGTTAAACTAACGGTTAAATTCAATCGATTGAATGGTTGGTTCAATTAATTGAATTGTGACAGCTAAGCTGTTTTTAAAACTAATTTGGGTATTTAAAGGAATGAGAATCATCACTTTCAGTTTTATCAAATCAAATACTTTCAAAAAGCATTCCTTGAGATTTTCTAAGAGAGATATTGCCCCTTTTGTGTGATCATCATTTTGGCAAAGCTTTTCAAATCAAGAAACCTCCAAGAACGTGAATCTTTAAAGCATCCTTGAAGTGAGGTTCTTGCTACTTTGGTTATAGACCAAAGCTAAGTGTTCTACACCTGATATTCATTCTTTGTTGATCTGTAATTTGTTTGCCGTTTTCAATTACTGGGTTTGTAATTGAGTTGGTGCAGTGGGTTTCTGCACTGGTCTCGCATCTGCTGAGGGGTTCAGTAGAGGGTGAGTGCTGCTGGGAGCAGTGTTGCTTGTGGACTGCAAGTGTTGTGGTGCAGTGGGTTTCTGCACTGGTCTCGCATCTGCTAAGGGGTTCAGTAGAGGGTGAGTGCTGCTGGGAGCAGTGTTGCTTGCGGACTGCAAGTGTTGTGGTGCAATGGGTTTCTGCACTGGTTACACACTAGCTGAGGGGTTCAGTGAGGTGTGGGTTTACAGTTGGGAGCAAGGGTTGTAAACTGATCTTGTGATCTGTTTTAGTGGAAATCTTTGCTAGTTTGCAAAGGACTGGATGTAGCCCTTGAGGAAGGGTGAACCAGGATAAAAATTATGTGTTCTTGCTTTTCTCCCTACTCTTCTTGATTGCTTTTATTCACTGCTGCCATCACTTAAAATTAATTGGATTAAAATCTATTCATACTGTTGATCATACTCTAAACATCTGTTTACATAATCAATTGTGATTCTGAGTTGTGTTTAATCTACTGGATTGTGTTTAAACATCTTAAATCTGGATTAACACATTTATACATTGTAAACTGTTTTCTAGGTTTAACTGATTTTTGGGTTTATCTCTGATATTTTCCGCTGTGCACAATCGATTGTTTACTGGACAGTCCAGAATTACATAGTCAATTGATTGAATAAAGAACTTTCATTCTCTACTTCAAGAACAAATAAGATTTACGAAAAGTTTTTGAAAGTTCAATTCACCCCCCCTCTTGAACTCGGCCTAAACCTTATTTTACACTATGTTTTTTTTTTTCAAAAAATTTGAGATTTTTGAAATCCAAAATTTCATGAAAATTCCATAGTTTACTATTTCTTTTTGATTTTTTAAGCATTTTCGACATTTTTTTGTCTATTTCACCAAGCCAAACTTGTTAAAAAATTATGAAATTTTTTGTAGTGTTTTATTGGAAGGATTAGAGATTTTATCAACGAATTCAAAAAATTTCTAAAAGTTCTTTTAAAATAATATAGATATGTGAAATAATTTTTTTTTCAAAATTTCACAGTTTACTACATGTTTTTTATTTTTTTATTATTTTTGACATTTTCTTTTCAATTTCGTCTATCTGTACTTGTAATAAAATTCTGGAAATTTTTATTTTCTTTTATTTTATGGAATAGATATTTTATCAAAGAATAAAAGAAAATCATGGAATATTTTTCTAAAAAAATATAGACATTTTGAATTCAAAATTCTTCATAAATTCCATCATTTGCTATTTGTTTTTTTTTTTGTTTTCTTATCATTTTTGACATCTTTTCGTCGTATTTCACCTATCCAAACTTGTCAAAAAGTTCGAAACATTTTTGTGATGCTTTATTATACGAATCATAGATTTTATCAGAGAATTCTGGAAAATTCTTGAATTTTTATTAACAAAAATAGAGATATTTGAAATACAAAAGCTTTTTAGAACTTCATCATTTACTATTTGCTTTTTGATTTTATAGTATTTTTTACATTTTCTTTTTCTATTTTAGCTATCTAGAGTTGTCAAAAAATTCTTAAAATTTGTGTTGTTTTATTGTATAGATCCGAGATTTTATCAAAGAATTCTACAAAACTATGTGTTTTTTTTTTCAAAACATTTGAGATATTTGAAATCCAAAATTTAACAAAAATTCCATCGTTTACTATTTTTTTTTTAGCATTTTCGACACCTTTTTTTCTATTTCACCTTTCCAAACTTGTCAAAAAATTATGGAGGTTTTTGTAGTGTTTTATTGGAAGGATTAGAAATTTTATTAATGAATTCTAGAAATTCTAGAAGTTCATTTAAAAAAATATAGGTATGTGAAAAATTTGTTTACCCCAAAATTCCGCGATTTACTATTACTTTTTTATTTTTTTATTATTTTTGACATATTCTTTTCAATTTCGTCTATTTGTACTTGTCAAAAAAATTCTAGAAATTTGTATGTTCTTTTATTTTATGGATTAGAGATTTTATCAAAGAATTTTAGAAAATCATGGAATATTTTTCTAAAAAAATATATACATTTGAAATCCAAAATTCTTTATCAATTTCATCGTTTACTATTTGTTTTTTATTTATTTATTTTTTGGCATTTTTGACATCTTTTTTTTTTCCTATTTCACCTATCCAAACTTGTTAAAAAATTCTAAACATTTTTATGGTGTTTTATTATACGGATTATAGATTTTATCAGAGAATTCTGGAAAATATATTGTTTTTTAATTAGAAAAATAGAGATATTTGAAATATAAAACATTTTCAGAATTCCATCATTTACTATTTACTTTTTGATTTTTTATTATTTTTGACATCTTTTTTTCCATTTTACCTGTCTATAGTTGTCAAAATATTCTTAAAATCTTTGTCTTGTTTTATTATATAGATCTGAGATTATATCAAAGAATTTTGCAAAAAAAATGTGTTTTTTTCAATAAATTTGAGATATTTGAAATAAAAACTTTCACAAAAATTCCAACTTTTATTATTTTTTTTAGCATTTTCGACATCTTTTTTTCTATTTCGCCTTTCCAAACTTTTAAAAAAATTATGGAATTTTTTTGTAGTGTTTTATTCGAAGGATTAGAGATTTTATCAACGAATTCTAGAAATTTCTAAAAGTTCTTTATTATACAGGTTGTAGATTTTATAAGATAATTATGGAAATTTCTTAAATTTTTATTAAGAAAAATAGAGATATTTGAAATGCAAAATATTTCAGAATTCTATCATTTATTATTTGCTTGTTGATATTTGAGATATTTGAAATCCAAAATTTCACGAAAATTTCATCGTGTACTAATTCTTTATTATTTTTTTAGTATTTTTTACATCTTGTTTTTTCTATTTCATCTATCCAAACATGTAAAAAAATTAGGTATTTTTTTTGTAGTGTTTGTCGCAACCGGAATCAAGACGGGACAACGATCCGAAAAGAATTGTAAAAAACATAGTTTGAAAAATTGAGAAAAGGAGTCGCCACCATAGTTTATTAGTAAAACTATGGAAAAACCGAAAATTAAGGCTACAGTCTGCGAAACCGGATTTTGAATCCAGGAGTCGGTTACGTGTGGGGAAGCTGTTAGCACCTCCATAACGCCAGTCCTAACACAGTTCCTTTAATTAAGTAAGTAAAACGAGTGTGATTTTTAGAAATATATTATTTTTCCCAAAAAAACAAATGGTAAACAATGGAATTTATGAAGAATTTTGGATTTCACATGTCTATATTCTTTTAGAAAAATGTTTCATGATTTTCTAAAATTCTTTGATAAAAGCTCTTTTATCAATAAAATAAAAATTATAAAAATTTTCAGAATTTCTTGACAAGTACAAATAGATGAAAAAGAAATGAAAATGTCAAAACTAATAATAAAACAAAAGTAAACCGCGGAATTTTGGGAAAAAATTATTTCACATATCAATATTTATTTCAAAGAACTTCTAGAAATTTCCAGAATTCGTTGGTAAAATCTCTAATCCTTTCAATAAAACACCACAAAAAATTCCATAAGTTTTTGACAGGTTTGGATAGGTGAAATACGAATAAAAGATGTCAAAAATGCTAAAAATAAAAATGAAATAGTAAAGAATGGAATTTTGTTGAAATTTTCGATTTCAAATATCTCAATTTTTTGAAGAAAAAACCATAGTTTTGCATAATTCTTTGATAAAATCTCAAATCCATACAAGAAGAGAACACAAAAATTTTTGAGAATTTCTTTGACAACTATAGACAGGTAAAATTGAACAAAAGATGTCAAAAATACTAAAAAATTAAAAAACAAACTGTAAACGATGGAACTCTGAAAATGTTTTTTATTACAAATATCTCCATTTTTTTCTTAATAAAAATTCAAGAATTTTCTAGAATTCTCTAATACAATCTATAATCCGTATAACAAAGCACCAAAAAATTGTTTAGAATTGTTTGACAAGTTTGGATACGTGAAATGGGGAAAAATGTCAAAAATACTAAAAAAACAAATGGTAAATGATGGAATTTATGAAGAATTTTGGATTTCACATGTCTATATTGTTTTAGAAAAATGTTTCATGATTTTCTAAAATTCTTTGATAAAATCTCTTATCAGTGAAATAAAAATAATAAAAATATCCAGAATTTTTTGACAAGTACAAATAGATGAAAAAGAAAAGGAAATGTCAAAACTAATTATAAAAAAAAGAAATAGTAAACCGCGGAATTTTGGGAAAAAAATTATTTCACATATCAATATTTATTTCAAAGAACTTCTAGAAATTTCCAGAATTCGTTGATAAAATCTCTAATCCTTCCAATAAAACACCACAAAAAATATCATAAGTTTTTGACAGGTTTGGATATGTCAAATACGAATAAATGATGTCAAAAATGCTAAAAATAAAAATGAAATAGTAAACGATGAAATTTTGGATTTCAAATATCTCAAATTTTTTGAAGAAAAAAAACCATAGTTTTGCATAATTCTTCGATAAAATCTCAAATCCATATAAGAAAAGGAGACAAAAATTTTGAGAACTTCTTTTACAACTATAGACAGGTAAAATAGATAAAAAAGATGTCAAAAATACTAAAAGATCAAAAAACAAATTGTAAACGATGGAACTTTGGAAAAGTTTTGTATTGCGAATATCTCCATTTTTTTCTCAATAAAAATTCAAGAATTTTCTTGAATTCTCTGATAAAATCTATAATCCGTATAATGAAGCACCACAAAAATGTTTAGAATTGTTCGACAAGTTTGGATACGTGAAATGGCAAAAAACGATGTCAAAAATACTAAAAAAACAAATGGTAAACGATGGAATTTATGAAGAATTTTGGATTTCACATCTCTACATTCTTTTAGAAAAATGTTTCATTATTTTCTAAAATTCTTTGATAGAATCTCTTATCAGTAAAATAAAAATTATAAAAATATCCAGAATTTTTTGACAAGTACAAATAGATGAAAAAGAAAAGAAAATGTCAAAACTAATAATAAAAAACAAATAGTAAACTGCGGAATTTTGGGAAAAAAATTATTTCACATATCAATATTTTTTTCAAAGAACTTCTAGAAATTTCCAGAATGCGTTGATAAAATCTCTAATCCATCCAATAAAACACCACAAAAAATTCCATAACTTTTTGACAAGTTTGGATAGGTGAAATAGGAATAAAAAGATGTCAAAAATGCTAAAAATAAAAATGAAATAGTAAACAATGGAATTTTGTTTAAATTTTGGATGTCAAATATATCAATTTTTTGACAAAAAAACCATAGTATTGCAGAATTCTTGGATAAAATCTCGAATTTGTACAAGAAAAGAACACAAAAATTTTTCAGAATTTCTTTGAAAACAATAGACAGGTAAAATAGAAAAAAAGATGTCAAAAATACTAAAAGATCAAAAAACAAATTGTAAATGTTGGAAGTCTATAATTGTTTTGTATTGCGAATATCTCCATTTTTTTCTTAATAAAAATTCAAGAATTTTCTAGAATTCTCTGATAAAATCTATTATCCGTATAATAGAGCACCAAAAAATTGTTTAGAATTGTTTGACAAGTTTGGATACATGAAATGGGAAACAAAAGATGTCAAAAATACTAAAAAAAAATGGTAAATAATGGAATTTATGAAGAATTTTGGATTTCACATGTCTATATTGTTTTAGAAAAATGTTTCATGATTTTCTAAAATTCTTTGATAAAATCTCTTATCACTAAAATAAAAATAATAAAAATATCCAGAATTTTTTGACAAGTACAAATAGATGAAAAAGAAAAGGTAATGTCAAAACTAATCATAAAAAAAAACAAATAGTAAACCGCAGAATTTTGTGAAAAAAATTATTTCACATATCAATATTTATTTCAAAGAACTTCTAGAAATTTCCAGAATTCGTTGATAAAATCTCTAATCCTTCCAATAAAACAACACAAAAAATATCATAAGTTTTTGACAGGTTTGGATATGTCAAATACGAATAAATGATGTCAAAAATGCTAAAAATAAAAATGAAATAGTAAACGATGGAATTTTGTTGAAATTTTGGATTCCAAATATCTCAAATTTTTTGAAGAAAAAAACCATAGTTTTGCATAATTCTTTGATAAAATCTCGAATCTGTACAAGAAAAGAACACAAAATTTTTTCAAAATTTCTTTGACAACTATAGACAGATAAAATAGAAAAAATAGGTCAAAAATACTAAAAGATCAAAAAACAAATTGTAAACGATGGAACTCTGAAAATACGAATAAAGCACCAAAAAATTGTTTAGAGTTGTTTGACAAGTTTGGATACGTGAAATGGGAAAAAAAGATGTCAAAAATACTAAAAAAACAAATGGTAAACGATGGAATTTATGAAGAATTTTAGATTTCACATGTCTATATTCAATTAGAAAAATGTTTCATTATTTTCTAAAATTCTTTGATAAAATCTCTTATCAGTAAAATAAAAATTATAAAAATATCCAGAATGTTTTAGCAAGTACAAATAGATGAAAAAGAAATGAAAATGTCAAAACTAATAATAAAAAAAAACAAATAGTAAACCGTGGAATTTTGGGAAAAAAATTATTTCACATATCAATATTTATTTCGAAGAACTTCTACAAATTTCCAGAATTCGTTGATAAAATCTCTAATCCTTCCAATAAAACACCATAAAAAATTCCATAAGTTTTTGACAGGTTTGGATAGGTGAAATATGAATAAAAGATGTCAAAAATGCTAAAAATAAAAATGAAATAGTAAAGAATGGAATTTTGTTGAAATTTTGGATTTCAAATATCTCAATTTTTTGAAAAAAAACCATAGTTTTGGAGAATTCTTTGATAAAATCTCGAATCCATACAAGAAAAGAATACAAAAATTTTTGAGAATTTCTTTGACAACTATAGACAGGTAAAATAGATAAAAAAGATGTCAAAAATACCAAAAAATTAAAAAACAAATTGTAAACGATGGAACTCGGAAAATGTTTTGTATTGCAAATATCACCATTTTTTTCTTAATAAAAATTCAAGTATTTTCTAGAATTCTCTGATAAAATCTATAATCCGTATAATGAAGCACCACAAAAATGTTTAGAATTGTTTGACAAGTTTGGATAAGTGAAATTGGAAAAAAAGATGTCAAAAATACTAAAAAAACAAATGGTAAACGATGGAATTTCTGAAGAATTTTGGATTTCACATGTCTATATTCTTTTAGAAAAATGTTTCATTATTTTCTAAAATTCTTTGATAAAATCTCTTATCAGTAAAATAAAAATTATAAAAATATCCAAAATTTTTTGACAAGTACAAATAGATGAAAACGGAAAGAAAATGTCAAAACTAATAATAAAAAAATAAATAGTAAACCACAGAATTTTGGGAAAAATATTATTTCACATATCAATATTTTTTTCAAAGAACTTCTAGAAATTTCCAGAATGCGTTGATAAAATCTCTAATCCTTCCAATAAAACACCACAAAAAATTCCATAACTTTTTGACAAAATTGGATAGGTGAAATAGGAATAAAATATGTCAAAAAAGCTAAAAATAAAAATGAAATAGTAAAGAATGGAATTTTGTTGAAATTTTGGATGTCAAAGATCTATATTTTTTGACGAAAAAACCATAGTTTTGCAGAATTCTTTAATAAAATCTCGAATCCAAACAAGAAAAGAAGACAAAAATTTTTGAGAATTTCTTTGACAACTATAGACAGGTAAAATAGAACAAAAGATGTCAAAAATACTAAAAGATTAAAAAAAAATTGTAAACGATTTAACTCAGAAAATGTTTTGTATTGCAAATATCACCATTTTGTTCTTAATAAAAATTTAAGAATTTTCTAGAATTCTCTGATAAAATCTATAATCCGTATAATGAAGCACCACAAAAATGTTTAGAATTGTTTGACAAGTTTGGATACGTGAAATAGGAAAAAAAGATGTCAAAAATACTAACAAAACAAATGGTAAACGATGAAATTTATGAAGAATTTTGGATTTCACAGTTTATATTCTTTTAGAAAAATGTTTCATTATTTTCTAAAATTATTTGATAAAATCTCTTATCAGTAAAATAACAATTATAAAAATATCCAGAATTTTTTGACAAATACAAATAGATGAAAAAGAAAAGAAAATATCAAAACTAATAATAAAAAAACAAATAGTAAACCGCGGAATTTTGGGAAAAAACTTATTTCACATATCAATATTTTTTTCAAAGAACTTCTAGAAATTTCCAGAATACGTTGATAAAATCTCTAATCCTTCCAAAAAAAAAACACCACAAAAAATTCCATAACTTTTTGACAAGTTTGGATCGGTGAAATAGGAATAAAAGATGTCAAAAATGCTAAAAATAAAAATGAAATTGTAAACAATGGAATTTTGTTTAAATTTTGGATGTCAAAGATCTCAATTTTTTGACGAAAAAACCATAGTTTTGTAGAATTCTTTGATAAAATCTTGAATCCATACAAGAAAAGAACACCAAAATTTTTCAGAATTTCTTTGACAACGATAGATAGGTAAAATAGAGAAAAAGATGTCAAAAATACTAAAAGATCAAAAAACAAATTGTAAATGATGGAACTTTGGAAATGTTTTGTATTGCGAATATCTCCATTTTTTCTTAATAAAAATTCAAGAATTTTCTAGAATTCTCTGATAAAATCTATACTCCGTATAATAAAGTACCAAAAAATTGTTTAGAATTGTTTGACAAGTTTGGATACGTGAAATGGGAAAAAAAGATGTCAAAAATACTAAAAAAACAAATGGTAAACAATGGAATTGATGAAGAATTTTGGATTTCACATGTCTATATTCTTTTAGAAAAATGTTTCATTATTTTCTAAAATTCTTTGATAAAATCTCTTATCAGTAAAATAAAAATTATAAAAATATCCAGAATTTTTTGACAAGTACAAATAGATGAAAAAGAAAAGGAATTGTCGAAACTAATCATAAAAAACACAAATAGTAAACAGCGGAATTTTGGGAAAAAAATTATTTCACAAATCAATATTTATTTCAAAGAACTTCTAGAAATTTCCAGAATTCGTTGATGAAATCTCTAATCCTTCCAATAAAACACCACAAAAAATGTCATAAGTTTTTGACAGGTTTGGATATGTGAAACACGAATAAAAGATGTCAAAAATGCTAAAAATAAAAATAAAATAGTAAACGATGGAATTTTGTTGAAATTTTGGATTTCAAATATCTCAAATTTTTTGAAGAAAAAAACCATAGTTTTGCATAATTCTTCGATAAAATCTCAAATCCATATAAGAAAAGGAGACAAAAATTTTGAGAACTTCTTTTACAACTATAGACAGGTAAAATAGATAAAAAAGATGTCAAAAATACGAAAAGATCAAAAAACAAATTGTAAACGATGGAACTCTGGAAATGTTTTGTATTGCGAATATCTCCATTTTTTTCTCAATAAAAGTTCAAGAATTTTCTAGAATTCTCTAATACAATTTATAATCCGTATAATAAAGCACCAAAAAATTGTTTAGAATTGTTTGACAAGTTCGGATACGTGAAATAGGAAAAAAAGATGTCAAAAATACTAAAAAAAACAAATGGTAAACGATGGAATTTATGAAGAATTTTGGATTTCACATGTCTATATTCTTTTAGAAAAATGTTTCATTATTTTCTAAAATTCTTTGATAAAATCTCTTATCAGTAAAATAAAAATTATAAAAATATCCAAAATTTTTTGACAAGTACAAATAAATGAAAAAGGAAAGAAAATGTCAAAACTAATAATAAAAAAACAAATAGTAAACCGCGGAATTTTGGAAAAAAAATTATTTCACATATCAATATTTCTTTCAAAGAACTTCTAGAAATTTCCAGAATTCGTTGATAAAATCTCTAATCCTTCCAATAAAACACCACAAAAAATATCATAAGTTTTTGACAGGTTTGGATATGTGAAATACGAATAAAAGATGTCAAAAATGCTAAAAATAAAAATGAAATAGTAAACGATGGAATTTTGTTGAAATTTTGGATTTTAAATATCTCAAATTTTTTGAAGAAAAAACCATAGTTTTGCAGAATTCTTTGATAAAATCTCGAATCCATACAAGAAACGAACACAAAAATTTTGAGAATTTGTTTGACAACTATAGATTGGTAAAATCGAAAAAAAAGATTTCAAAAATACTAAAAATTAAAAAAACAAGTTCTAAACGGTGAAACTCTAGAAATGTTTTGTATTGCGAATATCTCCATGTTTTTCTAAATAAAAATTCAAGAATTTTCTAGAATTCTCTAATACAATCTATAATCCGTATAATAAAGCACCAAAAAATTGTTTAGAATTGTTTGACAAGTTTGGATACGTGAAATAGGAAAAAAAAGATGTCAAAAATACTAAAAAAAACAAATGGTAAACAATGGAATTTATGAAGAATTTTGGATTTCACATGTTTATATTCTTTTAGAAAAATGTTTCATTATTTTCTAAAATTCTTTGATAAAATCTCTTATCAGTAAAATAAAAATTATAAAAATATCCAAAATTTTTTTACAAGTACAAATACATGAAAAAGAAAAGAAAATGTCAAAACTAATAATAAAAAAACAAATAGTAAACCGCGGAATTTTGGGAAAAAAATTATTTCACATATCAATATTTCTTTCAAAGAACTTCTAGAAATTTCCAGAATTCGTTGATAAAATCTCTAATCCTTCCAATAAAACACCACAAAAAATTCGATAAGTTTTTGACAAGTTTGGATAGGTGAAATACAAAAAAAAGATGTCGAAAATGCTAAAAATAAAAATGAAATAGTAAATGATGGAATTTTGTTCAAATTTTGGATTTTAAATATCTCAAATTTTTTGAAGAAAAAACCATAGTTTTGCAGAATTCTTTGATAAAATCTCGAATCCATACAAGAAAAGAACACAAAAATTTTGAGAACTTTTTTGACAAATATAGATTGGTAAAATAGAAAAAAAAGATTTCAAAAATACTAAAAAATAAAAAAACAAGTTGTTAACGATGGAACTCTGAAAATGTTTTGTATTGCAAATATCTCCATTTTTTTCTTAATAAAAATTCAAGAATTTTCTAGAATTCTCTGATAAAATTTATAATCCATATAATAAAGCACCAAAAAAATGTTTAGAATTTTTTGACAAGTTTGGATTGGTGAAATGGGAAAAAAAGATGTCAAAAATGCTAAAAATAAAAATGAAATAGTAAATGATGGAATTTCTGTAAAAATTTGGATTTCGAATATCTCAAATTTTTTGAAGAAAGAAACCATAGTTTTACAAAATTCTTTGATAAAATCTCGAATCCATACAAGAAAAGAACACAAAAATTTTGAGAATTTTTTTCATAACTATAAACAGGTAAAATAGAACAAAAGATGTCAAAATACTCAAAAATCAAATAATAAATTGTAAACTATGGAACTCTGAAAATGTTTTGTATTGCAAATATCTCCATTTTTTCCTTAATAAAAATTGAAGAATTTTCAAGAATTTTCTGATAAAATCTATATAAAGCACCAAAAAAGTGTTTAGAATTGTTTGACAAGTTTGGATAGGTGAAATAGGAAAAAAAGATGTCAAAGATACTAAAAAAACAAATGGTAAATGATGAAATTTATGAAAAATTTATGATTTCCCATGTCTGTATGATTTTAGAAAAATATTTCATGATTTTCTAAAATTCTTTCATAAAATCTCTAATCGATAAAATAAAAATTATAAAAATTTCCAGATTTTTTTGACAAGTACAAATAGATGAAAAAGAAATGAAAATGTCAAAACTAATAATAAAAAAAACAAATATTAAACTGCGGAATTTTGGGAAAAAAATTATTTCACATATCAATATTTATTTCAAAGAACTTCTAGAAATTTCCAAAATTCGTTGATAAAATCTCTAATCCTTCCAATAAAACACCACAAAAAATTCCATAAGTTTTTGACAGGTTTGGATAGGTGAAATACGAATAAAAGATGACAAAAATGCTAAAAATAAAAATGAAATAGTAAAGAATGGAATTTTGTTGAAATTTTGGATTTCAAATATCTCAATTTTTTGAAGAAAAAACCATAGTTTTGCAGAATTCTTTGATAAAATCTCGAATCCATATAAGAAGAGAACACAAAATTTTTTGAGAATTTCTTTGACAACTATAGACAGGTAAAATAGAACAAAAGATGTCAAAAATACTAAAAAATTAAAAAACAAATTGTAAACGATGGAACTTTGAAAATGTTTTGTATTACAAATATCTCCATTTTTTTCGTAATAAAAATTCAAGAATTTTCTAGAATTCTCTAATACAATCTATAATCCGTATAATAAAGCACCAAAAAATTGTTTAGAATTGTTTGACAAGTTTGGATACGTGAAATGGGAAAAAACGATGTCAAAAATACTAAAAAAACAAATGGTAAACAATGGAATTTATGAAGAATTTTGGATTTCACATGTCTATATTCTTTTACAAAAATGTTTCATAATTTTCTAAAATTCTTTGATAAAATCTCTTATCAGTAAAATAAAAATTATAAAAATTTCCAGAATTTTTGACAAGTACAAATAGATGAAAAAGAAATGAAAATGTCAAAACTAATAATAAAAGAAATAAATAGTAAACTGCGAAATTTTGGGAAAAAAATTATTTCACATATCAATATTTATTTCAAAGAACTCTTAGAAATTTCCAAAATTCGTTGATAAAATCTCTAATCCTTCGAATAAAACACCACAAAAAATTCTATAAGTTTTTAACAGGTTTGTGTTATTACTCTCACAAGAATAAAGATTTGATGAAGCCAAACAAGACAAAGCAAGCAAGCAATTGGAGGAGATTTGGGATTTGGTCTTGTGTGAGTGAGTGAGAGGTTGATTGGTAAAGAACCTATGCATAATTGAGGAGAATTCCACCAGCACAATGGTCTAAGAGTGATTTAAAACTAATCAAAGTGAGCTAGCTAAAGTTTGGTGCAAACTAGTTTGAAATACACTGCACTGGACAAAAATAAATCGATTTCAGTTTTCATGAAATCGATTTATTCGTGTCTGGCAGAACTTAAATAACTGATTTGTGAAAAACAGAATTGGGGGTTTTTCCTTTATAAAAACTGCAAGGTTTCTAACGTGCGCAAGAGTCTGAATTACAGAAATTGAGAGTCATTTCTTGAGATCACAGTGAGAAAACACTTTGGGTAATTGAGAAGTTTTTGATCAAATTCAATTGGGGCTTTTTCTTGAAGAATCACTCTTAACCAATTCACTGTGCCATTGGAATTCTTCAAGTGCAAAGGCATCTTCTGCGCTCCAATCAGGGAGTCTTTCTTAACCTTTCTTGATCCCTTTTGTATCAAACAATATGTTGATTGTTTGTAATTCTGTAAAACACTTGAATGTTCGTACTGTTTTAGGCAATAGGATTTAGCCTTGTGTGTTTGCTAAATTGATTGGGGGACTGCTGATACGATCCGTGTGCAATTTTCAGGCTGAAACGTAAAATCTGGAAAAATTATCGATGCAGAAATAGAGTTAAACGAATCAGAATAGACGTTTGATAAGTCCTTACGATCGCCACAAGAATTGGAAATTCTTGATAAGATCAAAGATTCAAGGAAGAACCCTAGCAGAGAAAATCTCACACTGCAAAATATAACATCCAAAATTTGCCTTTTCATTAAACCCCAAATGATTTATACAAATTAGGTCTGAAGTACTAAAGTGCGTATAAAAGACAAATAAATTGTCAACATTACAAGCACATATAAAAGTGGCTCTGTGGTTAATTGAGACCAAAGAAGCTCAAGGTTCTGGTCTCAAAACCTGTCACCAACATTTATTTCTTTTATTATTTGTCTAAGTAACTATTGGCCTTTAATTATTAGTATATTTTGAATTTTGATGGCCTCAAAGTCTTTCTTATTTGTTGCAGCTTCAAAGACTATTGCCACCACTTGTTGTAATGACTCCTCTAGCTTCTTAGCCCTTGCTCTAGTCATAGGACCTCCCAATCCTTGCAAAGATTCTTCAATTGGAGTTTGCACTTGGGCTTGGGCCTGGATGTCCTCATCAACTACAGGGAGTAGTTGATCAATTCAGTGGGTTTCTTGATTCTTACAGGGAGTAGGAATTGTGTGATTGATTGTAAATTGAACAATTAATTGATATAGTGGAACTTTCTTTGCTTAAGGGGCAAAGGAGACTGGACGTAGCCCTTGAGGAAGGGTGAACCAGTATAGCTGACTGTGTTCTGCTGTTCTTGACCTTACTCTTTCATTCCTAAACTGTTTTTCATTGGAATTAATTGGTAATAAAATTGATTCTTAATAATCTTGAGCAAACTTGGTTTAAATTGCTATACTGCTCATTGGGTTTGGTCTTTGTGATTTGAATAGGGTATAACTTTGCCTTTACAAG
>Ga0209700_106556_pt1 | contig 17839 bp, 5 predicted proteins | sample SiratroredBW_FD_187528 | JGI IMG/M metagenome (GOLD analysis project Ga0209700, IMG submission 187528) | Root nodule microbial communities of legume samples collected from California, USA - Siratro red BW (SPAdes) (version 2) | ecosystem: Host-associated > Plants > Roots > Nodule | place: USA...
ATATATATATATATATATATATATATATATATATATATATATATATATTATTTATAGCAGTGGAAGATATTTTTGGGGTATGATATCATCTTGCAGCTTCAGACATGGGAAAGAGTGGTGGTGCATGAGCATGAGCATGAACATGAATTTCACCTAAAGTGCAACGCCCTTTACTGCGACCAGGAACGGTGGAACAAGGGTTTCTTTGAGAGGATTGAACGGGACCTCTTTGCAGTGAATGGAGTAGTATTACATTCTTGTGCAGCCATTGCTCTCCCTCTAGTGTTCTTGCTCCACTTGTTTTCTGCAAACTCAACACCAGAATCATTACTGTGAGGAGCAAACACATCTTCGTGTACCAAAGTCGACCCATGAAAGTATGTTTTACCACTTCTGATTATGTGATGTATTATATCTTGAAGAGCAAAGCAAAAGACCAATAAAAAAATAATGAGATATCTGAGACTGAAAGGAAGAGAAAGTTTGAAGGAAGATATTGAACATGGTTGTATATATATAGATATATAAGGCGAGGTTTCATGTGTAACCCTAATATAATGAGTTGACCAAAATCCGCGGATTGAAATTGTCAAGATCGGTGCAGATAGTCTAAATCAAACACCCTAATTTTCCTATCATATGTGCTAAGCATTCACATACTTTAATGTTATTTTAATTAAGTCCACGTTCAAAGAGTTTGTCCGCTTTCTGTTCAATATTTTATTCCATTCTTTGATGTACATCACCAAGTATTTTCTTAGTCCTATAGTTTGATTTACACGAGTCTAAGATCGTGATTATATATCTGATATGGAGCCATATTTCACAATATAAAATGGACTTAGGTTTATTGGTAACTGTGGTGTATGTGAAAATGGTTATGAGAAATTGAAATTGTTTCATGCAGCAATAGGACATGTTTTTCAAGTGTTGTCGGAGATTAACTTTTTGTGAATCTTTTTGTATTTTCTGTAAATAAAACAAAATTCTCAAATTGCATGAAACTGCGTTATTTTGGAATATGTATCTTATATTTTTTTATCATTTTACGTTTTGAATTTGCGAGTCAACTAAATTGATGGGTTATGATAAACAAGTGATATCGTGTATCTTATTCACGCGGTTTAAAAAGTGGCGAAATGGAATGTTTGACCAACCTCATTAGTCAAACCCAAACGTAAATATAAACCAACTTGATGTATCCTAAATTTCCGCACACACTAAAAAATGTAAAAAAACATATCTGAAGAGAAAAAAAATCATTAGAAAAATATTCAAAAACTAAATTTTTTAGATGCACGAAAATAATTTCTATTTGATTTTAGCCGATATTTTAAACAAACTGACGAAAAAAAAATTGTAAATATGTATACAATATCAAATTTTAGCTATCTGAAACTATGGCTAAAAGTAAAGACCTAAAGTTTCAATTTCTTTTTAAAAAAATATCCCCGACACACGCTACATATATAATCTAGTTAGGGGTTTGATCTCTTTATTTGTCTTTAAATTGATTTCTGTATATTAAAAAATAAAAACAAGTCTCTAGTTCTCGTAAAAAAATGTCGTGAGCATTTAAAATTATATCTTGAGTCGTGACCTGTTTATTAATTATAATCTATAATTAATATTAATATTTTATTTGAAAAATAATTATTAAAACAAATTAATTATACCATATCCTTATTAAAAATATTTAAAATAAATTCAATAAATAATAAAAAATATTTCATTAATTTTTAATTTTTGTGTGGGTTACATTCAAATTGTGCCTACTAAAAAAGCTTCGATATGTTTCGTTTAAGGCGTCGGTAGAAATCGCAAATCAAACTCGGCAAACTTTCATCTCAATTGGACCTAAACAGTTAGGTGAAAGGCATCATGTTTGCCCTAATTATAATTTGATATCAAGAAATTACACTATATAAATAGATATAAATAAATTTATAACACCAATTTTGTAAAGTTGGAATCCACTCTAAGAATTATCTTTAACCATAATGATATAAATGAAAACCAAATACAATAAATATACTTCCTGCATTCTTATTATTTTTTAGTCATGGTTTATCCTTTTATGTTTTTGGACTAGTATTCGACCAATTACTTCCTGCACCATATCAATTTTAATCTGCACCATATTAATTTTAGAAATATTAAAAATATTCTTAACATTTTATTCTAAATCCGTTAAAGGAGTATTTTTTTAATACATTTTGTGGAAAATATTTTCCAGAATATAAATTTTACATTTAAAATATGTTTCTTTCGAATATTTTTCAAAATATAAAATTTACCTTAGTATTTTACAAAAGGTTTTGAAAAATATTTTCTAAAATGTAAAATTTACATCTCAAAATGTATTTTACGAAAATAGATTATGAAATTCTAAATTCAGAGGACATTAAATTTTAAATAGTACCTCCATACCTTCTGCAATGTTTATTTTAAATTGCACGATTTGCAAATGTGCAAAGATATATATTTTAAATTATACAATATAAAAACATATTTTAGATTGTTATATAATTTAAAAATACATTATAAATTCTACAATCCATATTATATATAATACATATTTTTCATTACATAATTTAGAAATACATTTCAGATTATTCAATCTAAAATATATTTTTAAATTATAAGATATAAAATTGCATTTTAAATTATATAATCCAAAAATTTAGAATATATTTTTAGATCTAAATATATTTTAAATTATATAATCTAAAATATATTCTTAAATTATACAATTTAAAATGTATCCGGAAATATATTTTAGATTCTGCAGTTGAAAACCTGTTTCCAAATTTCACAATACAGAATACAGAAATCTTTAAGTATGAGTATTTTGAAATTTTCCTACATCCCTATGAAGATGCTGGAAGAAACCACAGGGGTGAAAAAACAAATGGCCAAACTGGATCAAACACAGATATTCATTAACAAAGCCTCACATTTGGGCCAATATTTGTACAAACACTGGGCAAACAGAGCCCATATATAAAATTCTCACAGACGTTAATTCACTATATATTCGAACTACACAATCCAATAAGAGAAGATTACACCAATTAAACAAACAAGCAGTCACTCATTTACAATAAAAAAATGGCAAAGGAAAATTTTTGTTGTAAAAAGACAGTATAAAATGGGCAGACGAAAACCTTGTCAACATAATCCAGCAAAAACATTCAATGAAACCCCGAATAAAAGGCAGGGGGAGAAAAGGGAAAAAGAAACTCAACATTATTTCAAATCCTATTTTCTTACATCCTGGACGAAAGCAAGATATGTTACTGTACAGTTGCAACCAGCCTTGGTAACCTGGTTCACTAGTGTACAATGTCACTTCCTCCTGGTAGTTGATCCAATCATTGGTCTGCAAAATATGTAGTATCCAAAAGGTGAAAATTTTGTTTACAGTATAGTAAATAGTAAAATCTGATGCAAAATTGTAAACAGCATAGGATTGCGTGATCTGCCTTCAGAAGTCAATGTTGTATTTTGCAACTATATGCATAAGACAGACTAAAAGCGATATTCACAGCGCATGTCCGATATATGAAGCAAATAATCTTAAAATGATACCTAGACTTTGCTTCTTTACTCAGTATCGTGAATATATTCCATGTTTGAACACTGTCCCACCCATTTGCAATCTGTCAACATGATATGTTCCTAAGACTCAGACTAATACACAAGTGGAGTGAAGATTTAAGGCATAAGACGGCCACAATCTTTGATGACTTGAGTTTTGGTCCTTCTACAAAACCAAGCTTCGTTTTTTGTATATGTATCATTTCTATAAGTTTGCAAACAAACACGTGGAACATATTTCTTGTGAGGTAAAGAACCACGAAGCATACTAATGAAGTTTTGCAGACATCAACATTAATATGACGTCTCATATATGATGAATGAACTTCCCATTCATTTGTTGTCTCACATAATGCTAGAAGAAACACTTTTTATGGCTTATTTCTATTTTTCTTTTCTAAATTGATTAGAATCTAAATTAATTTTTTTCCATATTATCCTTTCATTTCATAGTTGTTAAATTATACTTATACTCTATCCATATATGTGACTGCATGATTAATCCATAAACAATTACAAAAACCTACCAACTAAAGTGACAAACTATTCCTTGAACAAGACTTTACTTTCTCTAAATCTAAGCTGCATGTTAATTAATACTTAACACTTTCAGCATTGAATCATACTTTCATCTCGATCTTTTTCATTCTTGAACAGAACAGCAGCGTCATTCCCAGATCCAACCACCAACTTGACTTTATTTGCTGGATTATCCAACGTCATGTCATCTTTGACATCAATCCCACTTCCCCACCATTTATTGTCAGCTATTTATTATTTCTTAATTTACATAAATATTTAGTAATTTTGTAAATACGACAACATCAAAAATCCATCAATTAACACCAATTAGAAAATAATCTTTTTTATTTGATACGTATTTAAGTCAACGAAATTTGCCAATCTGAAGCTTCACTCAGTAGACATATATCACTCGGTCAAACATTTTCCTCCATACTTACTTAATATACTAAATCACATGGGCACATAATTATCGTGACAAATTTCTTTCCTAAATTAGTCCAAAGTTCAAACAAAAAAAGAACAGATAAAGTAAATTGGATCAATATAATTTTAAAGGATAAGACAGAAAGATGCTCTAATTTATTGCCTAATGTTTCAGCAATAATTACTGACCTTATGTACAGCCTCAGGCAACAGGTTGATCTAATTCTCTTATTCCAATCTGACGTAATTGTTGTAGGTGATCAGCTATTTCCCGCAATAATTTAAGTCCTTCTTCTCCATTGCTCGACAAGTTGATACTATGCTTAAGGAAACTCAAATCTGACTCAAGAACTCGCAACCTTCCAATAAAATCGGAAGCCAAACTTGGAGTAGAAGATAAATCATTATTCCCAAAGAGCACAGGAGAGCTATGTCCATTGTACCCAAGTTCATCATTTTTCTTGCAAACTAGAGGTTCCTTGGATGAGGAATCATCACCCATGTCATCTGAATTTAATTTAAGTGAAGCAACAGAGTCTTGCATTAGAATATTATTATCCAACTTCTCTAAATTTTCCAGGGATTCATTTTCAGAATTTATCCAATTGTCCCGAGATTGATGAATATTCAGGAATAAGTAAGCTTGCTTCTCCAAGTTCTCCAAACGTTGGGAAATATATAACCTTTCATCTTGAAACTCCAATAGTGAATTTTTTACAGATTGAATATTCTGTTTCTCCAGAGATATGGGTAGAACTTCAGCTTTGTCAGATATATCAGTATTTTCAGTAACTGACTTTCCAAGGATAGTTTCATCCTTTTCAATGCAATGATCCAATCCAATATCTTTCACCTTCATTTCAGAGTTTATATCCACCATGTTTACCAGCACTGATTCATCAGGGAACTTCTTCCTATAAAACTCAAGCTTTGCTTCCAACTCTTCGATCTCTTTCTCCTTCTCAACCAGAAGGTCATTAGCTTTCTGCAAAACTTCGGTTTCATACTCTGACTCCTCATCCATCATTCTTAAGTACTGCAGGGCTTCCATGTGTAATGTTGCCTTTTCTTCCTGCAGCCTTGTTATCATGGCTAATGCTTGATTTGCAGCAACTGCAGAAGCATTTCGTTCTTCTTCCAGCTCTTTATATAGAGCATTCATAAGTTTCCTATCATGATCAACTTGTCTTTTTAGCCTGTCAACTGCACTTTCACCTTCAATTTCACTGACAATGCTTCCATCCAGAGACAAACCAGATTCATTTCGCTCAAGTGAAATCATCCTTTGAAGTATCTGCATTCCAGCAGAGTTAGAAACATCAGAATTCTTCACTTCATCACTGTTCATAGACAATCTTGGACTGATAATATCATTAACAGATAGATCAGTCCCTCGAGTGACTGAAAATTGTGACAGCAAAATCTTCAAATCTTCACTAATTCTTGTAGAATCCTTTCCAAGCCAATGTTCTACAAGCATCCCAGGTCTTCCTCTGTTACTCACAGCTAGCTTATAGGCATCACCAAGATCCAGTAAATTGGGATTTTGCTGACCAATATCATTAGAAAAGGGGGTTGATTCTAAACCTGCTTCAGATGTTGTTGGCTTATCAACTGACTCAATTATTTCCTCATAGTCCGTGGTTATTCTTTGCTTAGATTTCAACCCCACTTCATCAGTTGTCAAATCATCTATAAAAGAATGGACAAAAGGTTTTGTCAGTACAAATACTCATGGAACTTATGGACTTAAAGTAGTAAGAAATTAGGAGCCTATTAGGTTTCATAAAATGTTTCCTGTTTTCATAAATAGTTACTAAAAATATCATATTTGCTTGACTTTATTTCCTGCTTTTAAATATTTGTATAGGAAAAAGTGACAACAACAAAATCTTGTTTTCACTATTTTCCATACAAATCTTTGACAACAAGAAGCAAAGTAAAACTATTATTTCTTTTCATCAACTTTCCGTAATGACTACAATACACTCCACTCCTCCATCCTTCAGATCCAAGTGTCACATGGTATACATAAAAGCAACTGCAAAAAATAACTTACAGTTTTCCTTTGACAGTTCAACAGGAACTCCTCTTTTATTTGATAATGCAGGGACTTCATTACAGGAAATAGGCTCAATTGTGGAAGGACAGACAGCATTTCTCTCAACCTGCTGCTGAGAATTGAATTCCGCCAAACCATTCCTACTGTCCAGTGTTGCTGCTGTAGATTTACTGCCATGAGTATCTGTATTTTCTAATTGCATTCCTGACTCTGATAATGATGGTTGAAGTCCAGAAGAGGAAATCCCGAGTTTCTCTGAAGCCAAATTCTCATTTAAATCAAGGATGGGAGGCTCCATATGTTCACATGGAAATTCTATATCTTTCTTGGTATCATATGTACCCCTAACAGGTACGCTTGTACCACCATCATCAGATAAGGAAAGTTCCTGTTCAGACTCAGTATCAGAAGTAACCTTTAGCTCAGTGTAACCGACATGAGATAGAGGATCTGCTTGTTTTTTTCTAAGGCGAGCACCTCTGGTGGACACAAATGATTTTGCTCTTCTTTTCATGTGAAAATTGTTTCCAACAACATTTGACCCATCAAACCCAGCATCGCCAGACCCGATTGATTTGGTAATCACCAACCTTCGATCATAACTTTTTAAAGCCCATTGCTGATTACAACAAGAACAGAATTTTGCACTCTCATTTTCACCAAGTAATGGATCCTGATCAAATCTGGACTCGGATCCATCTCCTAATTTACCCACCAATAACCTGTAGGTTTCAGCATTAGATTTGTTGACGGTAGCGAAAGAAAAAAGGCAACTTTCACACATTCCTTGAACATTCACAAGCTTATCATGAGCACGACAAAGAACTAAAGAAGAAATCTCCGTCTTATGACCACTACAAATCAAGTCCCAATAATATCCATCTCTGTTCTTGCCTAACACGTGATCAAGCCTTGAGCAGAACAAACACGGTGTTTGCAATTTGCAGTAACCAGCAAACTTAGTAATCACATAAGAAAAAGCAGCATCAATAAACAGGAAAAAGATCAGCAACCATTCAAGAAAAGCCGATGCCAAGGCCATGGGAACTCTATGGGAGAGCTTGCGGCACTCAGAAGACGAGATTCCCGCAGCAGCCATCATCCACCCTGCTCAAGCGGCTTTAGAATTAGAAACCGATTTTGCTTGAAAGTTCAACAGATCAAACTTTGACCTTCTTCCCGAGATGATATAAATAACTGAAGGCAAAACGTCCGAACTGAATACATTCAGAAAGGAAAATCAAAATCAGAATATTGTTTATCTATTAACATCCTCATCCAATAATCTGGAATTGAATAAAAAACAATATTGACTAACTGGATTGCTTAAAACAACATCAAACCATGAAAATGGAAGGAAGAAGTTGGAACAACTATTAATTCATTTAGATTTAGATGCTAAACTTAAATTAATGAATCGACATGTACTATAAAACTTTCAGGTAAACCTAAAAAGAAAGAAATAAACTGAAACTTAAATCTTATTCATACCAATATCAGCATCAACAGGTAATTTAAGCAGATGAAACCTAATCAAAGTTTTCCAAGTATAAGATAGAGAATTAATGAAGACACTACAAGAGGAGTTATCAGTAAACAGTTATTAGAGGAACTGAAAGCAATAATAGAAATAAAATGAAATGAAGAAAATGAAGTGAAATACCTTATGAAGATTATATTATAGTATATGATATGAAGAGAATTTTTGAGAGACTGAAATGAGATGCAGAGAATGTTAGAAATTATGAATTTGAGACACCGATCGGAACAAAGTAAACCAACTAACACAAAGGTTGAACTTTCCAACGGAAATCCACGCAATTTTCACCCTTTTTCTCTTCTTTCTTTTGCGCGGAAAAGAAAAGAAAAAGATAAGAAGCCGACAAGGACAAAAAGATCAACCGACTCATCAGTTTATAGCAAAATAAATAAATTAAATTATTATTACTAAATGAAAACATTCTTAAATAAATATATAATCATTTGATATAAACATTCGTATGTATAATATTATAATTCTTAAAATTGATTGAATTAAAAGCCAGAAAGTAATTTATTCTATATTCACACCAAGATAGACAGACTATATTGTAATTTGAAATATAATTTTAATTTTAAATTTATTACGGGTATTATGAAAGAGATATTTTGGCCATTTTCAAATTATACAGTGACTTGGATCATACTCAAATTGACATTTTTTTTCCAAGTTGAGTGATTGATTGTATTTTTAAATATTAAATTATTCTGTTTTTTAAATATTTATCTAGAAAGTATTTTTTTAAACAGTTGAAATTACCATTTTAGCAACAAAAAAAAAAATCAAAACATGTGATCTATAAATGTATATATATACTCCTATTACCAAACTTGTTACTTATTTTATAATCACATTTATAGATTGAAAAAAATGTTTAAGATATTTTTTCAATTTTTTTATAAATATAACCTACTTCGAGTTTAAGATTTTTTATAAAAATATTAGATCCAGCTTCTTTTCTCTAAAAAAAAACATAAGAAATTGAACCAAACAATAAAGTCTATATATTTCGAAGTTCCAGTAATAATTTTTAAAACTAAAAGTGTGAATAATCTTTGATTGAAAATATAGATCTTACGCTCAGCACTCTCCGTCTTATATTTGTCTTTTTCAACTTTTCAACCGACCATTAGTTGTGCTTCTTCATAAAAGTTTGTCACATTACAAATAATATTATAGTACTGCTTCAATCAATTTTGTATCATTACAATTATATTTCAAAAGCAAAATCTATATCTTAAAATAATTATGAAAAGAAGTGGATGAGTTTGTTTAAACTCAAATTAATATTTGATTATAACTATAAAAATAGTTTTCTTAATTAGAATTGGTTACTAACTTGTTTGAGAATAATATTATGAGAGTGATTTTTTATTCTAAAACTATATAACAATTTTTTAAATACTTATAAAATCATATTTTTGTTTAAAAAATACATATTTGAATTTAAAGTAATTATTATTATTTTACTTATTTTAATTACTATAAGAAAAATTTAATAAAAGATTAACATGAATAATTTTTAAAAAAATATTAAATTATGAGAATATATTTAACTATCTGATCTTGAAAAATACAAGTATTTTATGTGATGTCTGTAGAGGTAATAACATTTTCTATTCTTATCTTTATCTGGTAAGTTCACTATTATGACAAATAATAAAATATTATTTTAATATTTCATAGTACACTACATCAATATCAAGGGAAGGATCAAAGTTGTTCTATGTTAAAAACTTCATTGAAAACACAATCTATCATCTTTACATGATTAATTCACCTGTGTGTACAATATTAAATTTTAATTAAGATGAGATAAAAAATATTTGTTAAGTTACAGGTTATGTTCATAATGAATATGTTTTTCTAAACGTTTACAAATTAATGTTGCATAAAAAAAATATTTAATGTAACCTCAATGGAGTTGAAGAATGAAAAAATTCTCATAATCTCACAATAGTTAAAAAAAATGATGATTTGCAATAGATATATTTTAAGATATCTGTAAACAAAAAATTATCCTCAAAAAGAAAAGAATGTTTATTTATGAGCAAGTAGATATAAAAAAAAGTGGATCTTATTACGTATTGGTCTTATGAGGTAATATCTTTCATTTTTTCAATTAACATACATTAATGTTAATTTGTAAGTAAAATCATTCTAATTCAATGTCACTTAGATTATGAACTAGCTTGTAGGGTAGAGTTGATAAATTTCATGAGCTATATAACTTCATCTGCTCATGATTAAGTTGACGACTTTATTGATTTTTTAAAGTATGATGACTCTTAATGTTTAGTTAAAGTTTTGAAAAACTATATTCCCTTTAAATAAGAAATAAAATTATCATGTAAGATCTTATTTTGATTTATGTAATTAACTTTAAATCATCTCTCCATCAATTTTAATAAATTTCAAAATTATAATGCAATATATATATATATATATATATATATATATATATATATATATATATATTTATTTATTTATTTATTTATTCAACGCATACCTAAAGTATTTGAGAGGCTGCACAAAAATGGCTTGTTCTTTACCTGCCAATAGTGTTTATATACATGAAGGTTAGCATGTGGTTTTAAATAGATACAACAATTTTACTGTGCTAATTAATATAAAGTATAATAGTGTCATGATTAAAACAGATAATGTACTGTAAAAACTGTTTAGAAAATATAATAAAACAAATCTACTACCAACCAATATTAATAGTTTGAAGTATACTATAAATAATAAAAAATACTATAAATAATTTAATGGTTAAAATAAAAATATTTTACAATAGTGTCCAAATAATAAAATAAAATAATTTTTATCATTATCGATATTTTATTTAAAATAAGATTAAAAAAATAAAAACTATCTTATATAAAAGGGTAAAAATAATAAAAGCATACTTTACGAGTAAATGAAAAGACAAGTTTTATATAAAAAAAAGAAATTTAATAAATATTTTTAAAATAGAATGAAAATATAAAAACTAATAGCTAACAATTTGAGAAACACTACTTCAAATAACATTTAAAAAATAACATTGGAAATTAGTAAGAAAAAAGTTTCTTTATCAAACAATATTAAATGAGATCAAATTAGCTTATAAATCGATAAAAAAGAGAAGTTAGAAACAAATTGAAATGGTACCTGACAACGACTGACAGCCAAATCTTGTACATTATTTTTTTGCTTTTCCACATGAAAACATCTATCCACAAACAGTTATGTTTTTGGTTTCTTTTTATGTGTAACTTTATTTTTCAGAAGATTTTGTTTTTATTCAACATTAATTATTGTTATCAATTTAATTCACGGCAATCGTATTTTTGTTTACCAAAAATTCTTTGAGAATTATTAAGTGTATATAACAACATTTAACAAAAATTACAAAAGAAATTGAAATAAAAGTATATTTTATTCTTCAATATTTATTGTTTATAATTGTTTTTTTACATTTTTTTCTCCTAAACACCCTACCTCTACATTTCAATGATTTTTTTTCGTCTTCTCCTACATATTCTTTTACTTGTAAAACTTAATTTTTTATTATATCTATACAAATTAATTATTTTAATTATTTAGAACATTTAATTATTTTTTAAGGCTTTATTTGGTTGGGAGAGTAAATTTGAAAAAATGAATTTGAGTGGATTGTGTATGAATAATAAAATTGTTTGGATTAATATATAGATGGAAAGATTTGAAGAGAATATTTATAAAAGTTTGAGAATAATTTGATAGATATTATATATTTCTTTTAATATTTATAATTAATATATTTATAAAATTACTAATTTACTATGTTAATTTTTACCTCACTTATAAAAACAAACTGTTTCATAATTTCTAATTTCATCTCTTTTCATGAGTTAAGACTCGTCTAATTCATCTTCCTAAATTAATACAAAGATACGGAGTTCATCTACAATAATTCATCTTTCTTATAATCATCAAATTATTTTAATCAAAAGAGTGTGAATAATATAATTAACATTAACAATTAACAATTAGTATGCAATTATTATTGAATAGAATGTGAGTAAAAAAAAATACAAAACTGTCCAAAAACTACTTTATGAAAAAAATAATAAAATTATTAGAGATCTTATATTGTGTATTAGATATTTTCCAAGATTAAATATTCTTTCCAATTCATTCACAATATCATCTCTACTTTACCATTTGAAAAACATATCCTTCTCTGTTTTGAACTCACTCACTTCTCAGAACTTGAACCAACTTTTATAGGGCTGCGCTGTTTCTTTCTCTTTCCAATGAGCTCATCACCACACCAAATGATACTATTCTACTCTTTTCTCAACCCAAACCCAGTTCATACATCTCACCATACATTCATTTTTCTATGTTAAGGTTGTGAATATGAAATCAGAATTAAGACAAACAAACAAGTAAAGCAAACAAACCAGAAGCATGTTGTCGTGTTGGTGTGGAATTCTGGTTCTTCTACACCAATGCCTTGGCGACAAAATCAAAGTAGACTTTAACTTTGTGGTGTCAAAATGTTTCCAACTACCCACTGAAAATATCTGTCAATAAAAAAATAACACCTTCAATAATTGTATTAAGAAAAACTTGCACCTTCAACAATAGTATAAATAGGTGTTTCTGTAGTTATCCAGCTAGAGCAGGGACGAAGCAAATGGCAGAAGAGAAGAGTGTGGAGATTCCAAGAGTCAAACTTGGAACCCAAGGTTTTGAGGTACTATCATATATATCATATTATGATTACTCCATGCTCACGATTTTTTATAATACTGAATCTTCTTTTATCTCTCAATAGGTTTCAAAGTTGGGGTTGGGATGTATGAACCTTAGTGGAGGCTATACTGATGCTGTTCCCGATGATGAAGGCATATCTCTTATTAAGTATGCATTCGATCACGGAATTACTTTCTTTGACACTGCTGATATTTATGGGGCCAACGCTAACGAAGTTTTGATCGGAAAAGTAACCATTTTTGCTCACCCTTCTTACCCTTTCAATTACGTGACACTGGAAATACGGTGGAATCACTTTCAGAGTGTTTCGTTATTTTGATTGCATTGAGCAGGCTTTAAAGCAGTTACCTAGAGAAAAAGTGCAACTAGCGACAAAATTTGGCATTGCAGGACTGAATTTTCCTCATGTACAAATCAAAGGTACACCAGAGTACGTGCGATCGGCTTGTGAAGCTAGCTTGAAACGTCTTGACGTTGAGTACATTGACCTCTATTATCAGCACAGAGTTGACCAAACAGTACCTATAGAAGAAACAGTTCAGATTCCTTTGTCTACTGCACCTTTATTTTTTTCTTAAAACTTATTATATACTTTGTACTACATGTTCTGTCTTCATCTGACTCGTTTCAATAGACAGCAGTTACATATTGTCAATAGTTTTGTTGTGTTGTAGGTAGGTGAGCTAAAAAAGCTGGTGGAAGAGGGAAAAGTGAGGTATATAGGGTTATCTGAAGCCAGTTCAGATACTATAAGAAGAGCACATGCTGTTCATCCCATCACAGCTTTGCAAATAGAGTGGTCCCTATGGTCCCGTGACATTGAGGAGGAGATAGTTCCTCTCTGTAGGTTAGTTCAAGTTCTTCTCCAAGATCATTGGAGTGTATAATTCTCATATCTGTTCCTTAAGTAAAAGTAAACAAATATTTTGATCCTCTATTTTACTTGGAAAGAAGGTAGAAAAATACAATTAAAAAGGTTTGCTGGCCACGTGTTTATGTTAATGATACAGGGAGCTTGGCATTGGAATTGTACCATACAGCCCTCTGGGCCGAGGCTTTTTTGGTGGCAAAGGAGTTCTGGAAGATATGCCTGTAAATAAGACCCTGGTACAATATTTTAGCATACACTTGTGTATTTCTACTGATATTGCATAATTGTTTGGATGTGAAAACTAGCCGATAATAACAATGAGTCCTTTAACTTGAACCTGGTAGATTTGTTTCATAATTGCTGTGTATTTTTCAAATTGAAAATGCTTTTGTGAATGAACAAGAGTTATGATGGAAGGTACTATACATGTTACTTTTCCATATCAAAGCTAGTGAAAAAAATTGGAGCGGATACTGAAAAAGTTTGCAGAAGAGATTTGGTTGCCTGATGTCTAGTAATTTCATTTGGCAGACTGAATACCTTCCTCGCTTCAAATCAGAGAACATGGGAAAGAACAAGTTAATATATGACAGAATAGAAAACCTTGCAAAGAAACACCACTGCACTGCTCCCCAATTGGCATTAGCTTGGGTACTCCACCAGGGCAACGATGTGGTTCCTATTCCTGGTGAGTGTCAAAATATGTTTACCTTTTTAAAATATGTATACGGATTCAGGATTATGGTTTTATTTTATTCAATCTGAACAACTTATTATGCTAACATGTTTCTATGACTGCACTTGAACACTGCTCAAGTAAGAGTATAAATATACACTCCTCTCTTCAAGAATATGTGGGTGATTAGTTGTGCATTTAGCGTGCTTATCTTTGTGGCCTATTAATGTGTGGTTAGAGACATTAGAAAACTTGTGGTTAACATTACTTTTTCCCATTGAAAGATTTTATATTGTATGAGAGATAGGTGAAAGTTGGCCATTCACTTGAATTAGCTTGTATAGTAACCAACTGCAGCACAAGAATGATCTAGTGTACTAAGTCACTTGCTGAAGCTTCTCAATGAAGTTCTATGAATGAACTTTATAGTCATCTCAGGCATTTCCCAGATTATGTATTGTCTTTTCAAGTGGTTGTGTTTTTTTTCTTCAATCAGAAAAAGTTTATGAAAATAATGAGATGATTTTCTTTTGTTCTCTATGCAATTTTCCTGAAGTATTTAGAGTAAGAGTGTTTTATCTTTCACCAAGTCCATTGTTATTTTGTGAGCATTAAGGAGTATAGCCATAATGTCTATTTAGAGAGTAGTTTTTTGTTGTGCCATCAATTTGTCACTCACCACAAATGTGCAACTTTGACTGGACTTTTACAGGAACAACCAAGATTAAAAACCTTGATCAAAACATAGGTGCAGTATCACTGAAATTTACTGATAGTGACTTGAGAGAAATTTCTGAGGCGGTTCCCATAGATGATGTTGCAGGGTCTCGACACTTCTTTGATAATGATAAAGATTCTTGGAAATTTGCTGACACACCTCCAATAGATCCGAGGGTCTGAACTTAAGGCACTCTAAATCCTTTTCAGTTGGCAATTCATATGGGATACAAAATCTAATACGATCATAAGCTACCAATGCATTATGCAGATGTAGTACATAAGGATATGATATGTTGTGAGTTTTTTTTCTTTCAGCAATATGCATAGTAATAGTCCGACTCAACTATGGACACTTCATGGTTGGGTGGTTGAAGTTTTTGGTTTAAAATGCAGTACTAGCTGATGATGTATTAAGCAAAAGTTCTGATTGTTATTATATATGCTTACAATAAAATGTTATAAAACTGAGCTAATTGCTGGAGATAAACTACTCAAATTACAAAAGTAAACTAATTTAAATAAGGCTATTGATTTTGTACTTGTCATAAAATAGTACTAAATTTGAGTAAATTAAAAAAAAGTATTTTGAAAAACCTAAATTAAATTAGTTAATTTGATATTATACTATAACTGTGTGGCACGACCTTAGTTCTGTGTAGTTGTAAAGATGGTGCACCATTTCAATGTGCTTTTTTTAAGGTAGAAGTATATTATTTATGCATGACTTCAGTTCCCCTACACGATTTCATCATAAATTCAAAAGGAAAAAATGAACTAGACTAATCAAAATTGTGTCTATACCACAAAACTTTTCTACTAACACAGAATTCATGTTGATCAAACCCTCTAAGAGTTCAAGTGCTAGAATATAAATTTTTCAGAATAAAGTTGTGTTGAGGCAAAATTTCCCAATATTGATAACTTTTAAAAAAGTTGCACATTTTGCACGAGGTGGGTAAATTTAACCAACATGTACGGACGAACCTTAAACAAGGTAAGTTAGCATGCTTGGTTTTCGATTTGGAGTAGATTACGTCGACCGTTTTTCAAAAACACAGATAACGGGTAACCGTGGAACGTTATTTTCATATGTCTCCGTAAATGTGTGAATTTTACTTATAGTTATTAAATCGATAAAAAAAATTATTTTTATTTTAATTCGGATTATTGTTAAACAATAAACTGTCAGTTAATTGACACAACACAAGTTAGTGAAATTAATAAATGCATTTTTTATCCTTAATTAAAAAAATTAATTTGATTTTTTATAGTTTTTTTACTTTTTCATGTGAGCAATTTTTCAGTATGATAAGTTATTTGTTGAATAGTCATTAAAAAAATAAAGTTCTACGTTTTCTTTGAATTCCACCATTAGAGAAAGCTAAAAGAATATATATATATATATATATATATATATATATATATATATAAATAAGTAAGCAAGATCCATAAGTTTAGGATGAATTAAAAAAAATGATAGTATTTAAGATTGAGGTAAGCAAATTTGAATTGGAAGAAGTGGAAACGTTATCAGTGATGAAAAAGATGGGTGTTTCTGACGCACTGAATGACGAAGTGGGTGAGCGTTTCTGATTCCTATATAATGGCCTTACTTGTGAAGGCGAAGAACTAGAAAAGAAGACAGTGTGAGGCATCTCTGAATCACCAACCAAACAACAATGGAGCAAGTGCAACACATTCAAAGAGTTAAACTTGGGACCCAAGGCCTTGAGGTACTTACTTACAATCTGTAATATGCTTCTCTTATCTTCATACTACTAATGTTCATTCTTGTTTTTCTTTTCTATTTTAGGTTTCAAAATTGGGATTTGGATGCATGGGCCTCAGTGGAGCCTACAATGACCCTCTCCCTGAAGAAGATGGCATTTCTATTATCAAGTATGCCTTCAGTAAGGGAATCACCTTTTTTGATACAGCTGATGTTTATGGACCTCATACCAATGAACTTTTGGTTGGGAAGGTACAAATCCTTTCTTCTATATCTATTTCTGTTAAGTAACCAAACATTCTCGTTAAGAACATAAATTTCTTTTATTACAACATTTGAAATTTTTCCTTTATTAGTAGTCAGTTGTTGTTGTGTTTGTCATCTTTTGTTTTGGTTTTGTTTGACCAGGCTTTGAAGCACCTACCCAGAGAAAAGATCCAGATAGCCACGAAATTTGGTATTGCGAAAAGAGAACCTAATGGTAATGTTCAGATCAAGGGTTCGCCCGAATATGTGCGGCCATGCTGTGAAGCTAGCTTGAAGCGTCTTGATGTTGAATACATTGATCTCTATTATCAGCATAGAGTGGACCAATCTATACCTATAGAGGAAACAGTTAATCATTTCTTCCTTTCAGAAATCTATCTATGATTTTGCTCATATATAGTACAACCACACATTATAAAGCTGATGATGTTATATAGATTTTCTCACCAGATGCTATATATATATTACGATGATTATTATTATTAAAGAGTTTGTTATATTTTAGGTGGGGGAACTTAAGAGACTGGTGGAAGAGGGTAAAGTGAAGTATATTGGGTTATCTGAAGCGAGTCCAGATACTATAAGGAGAGCACACGCAGTTCATCCAATCACAGCTGTGCAAATTGAGTGGTCTCTGTGGACTCGCGATGTTGAGGAAGAGATAATCCCACTCTGCA
>Ga0209700_106557_pt1 | contig 17839 bp, 7 predicted proteins | sample SiratroredBW_FD_187528 | JGI IMG/M metagenome (GOLD analysis project Ga0209700, IMG submission 187528) | Root nodule microbial communities of legume samples collected from California, USA - Siratro red BW (SPAdes) (version 2) | ecosystem: Host-associated > Plants > Roots > Nodule | place: USA...
AACAAAAATTAAAAGAAAACCCAGAACAAATAGTAAAATATCATTCGGGAGCATGGAATGAAACACAGCAAAAGTATAGTACAATAAAAAAGGAAGTACTATCCATTGTTTTATGCATTTCAAAATTTCAGAATGATTTAATAAACCAAACTTTTGTTTTAAGAATAGATTGTAAATCCGCAAAAGAAATTTTAGAAAAAGATGTAAAGAATATTGTTTCAAAACAGATTTTCGCCCGATGGCAAAGTATTTTATCTTGTTTTGATTTTAAAATAGAATTTATAAAAGGAATAAACAATTCTATCCCTGATTTTTTAACACGAGAATTTTTGCAGGGAAATGTCTGATAAAAGTAAGTCGCGAAGCTTGTCATTAGACGACTTCGCCCCATTAGTCAGTAAAACCGCAGTGGCCGCAGCCTCTTCATCCACTGTGGCCCAAAATCCTAAACGACCAAATCAAAGGGTTCTTCCCCCTTCGATTTCTACCGCCTCTAAATTCACCGTGTTAGGGACACTTCCCGACACATCCATAGAGTCTCCTGTAGAGTCTATTCTAAAAGAAACCTGTAAACACATAACAGTGCTAGAACCGCACATGGAGAACATTGATCCCTCTCAAATTATATCCCAATGTATCTCCCCCCACTGGGGATGGATACCCAGAGAAAACCCCAAGAAAAATATAAAATTCTACCAGCTAATATTAGTAGATACTCAGTCAGCCGAAATCATTCCCGAAAAAGATAAAAGGGATCCCTCAATAATTTGCTTCTCGAAATTAAAAATAAAAAGGATACTCTCAGAAGAAGAATGGAATCAAAATCCATTAACCGATAAAAGATTTTCACGAGTCTTTGACCCACCCACCAGCTTTCTTGATAATCGAAATAATTATAGGTGGGTGGGTCAAAGACTCGTGAAAATCTTTTATCGGTTAATGGATTTTGATTTTCTCTTGCATTTTTTAAAATTTTATTAAAGTCATATCCTTCAAATCTTTCAGAAGGTAAGCTTTCGGTTTTCATCTCTTCCCTTAAGAGATCGTTTTTAACCAAAGTTAACCATTTGAATTTTTCTTCTGGATCTTCTATACTATCAATCATTTCTAATGTTCTTTTTAATTCTTTAGATATTACATTTATTGTATAACGACAACTACAGTTTTCGTCACAATTTTCCTCTGTACATTCTATTTCGTTAATTTCTTCATCATCTGAAGTATCGGGGTTTTCTTCAATTTCTTCATCATTTTCATCTTCATCAGAGGTTTCTAATAATATTTTAGCTATTTGTTCTTTTAGTTCTTCACTCATTTCTAATTCATTTATCTTTTCTTTCATTCTACAGTCCCTCTTATAATGTCCTAAGCGTCCACACTTAAAACAAACAATTTTACTTTTGTCTGTTTGTGAGTTACTTGTTTTATCTGAGTTTGGGCGTTTAACATTTCTTTTTGGGGTCCATTTTTGAGTCTGTTTATTTTTATAAGGAGTTTTAGTACTAGTTTTTTGTTTTCTTAGCGTCTTTCTTTTAGCAGTTGATGGGGGAGTTATTTTTTCGTATCCATATTGAATACAGAAATCTCCTAATTCTTTTATTCCTATTTGTTGATTTCTTTTTATCCTATTTTCTATTTTCATTGAATTACAAAGGGCAACACCCGTATTTTTTACCATTGCACTTATCCTACCGTATGTTAGATCTTTTAAAGCGGTATCTGGATATTCTAATTGTAGATTTTCTTTTACTCGTTCGGCAAAGATTAAGGGTAATCCTGCCACAAACCTTTCTTTCCAGTAAGGTTCTCGGCAGTCATCTCGGGTTAATACCATTGACATAAAGTTGTCAACATACCATCTGTAATCTCCCAGAGTTGGACATTTTAAGTTATGTAATAGGATAGAGGTTCTTTCCTCAAATATTTTAGGATCTCCAATAAAATTATGTATAATGGCTGTTACAAGGGTTTCTACCATTAAAGGTATTTGAGTATTTTCTTCGGTTTTTACATAGGTGGTTATATACAGTCTATTTTCGGGACTGAGATAATTATCCCACCATCCTTTTAGGATTCCCGTGAACCCAGCAATAATTAATTTTATGGTTTGTTCTTCTGAGTGTTTTACCCTATAGGCCGATGCAGCCATAGTTAATTCATGAGTTTTTCGTAAAATTTGATGGTCAGTCATACCATCAATATTCCATTCTGTTATGCCATTACCATCAAAGGCAGAGGGATGTTCTAACTCCCATTCTTCGAATTGGATATCTGGGAGGGTTGGTCGATTATAAAAATTTCTACTGGTGGGATATGACCGATTAAATCCTCCCTTATTAATTTTATTTATTTTCTCTTCATCATTTTTTATAGTATTTATTTTTGATATTTTTAATTCATCTAGTTTTTTATTAATTTCTTCTAGAGCTGAATTCGAATCTCTTCCTATTTTTAAATTTTTTAATTCTTCTTCTGAGAATTTAAAGGGTTTTATCAATGATTTTTCTAATTTTGATGAGGTTTTTTGATTACCTATTTTTATTTCTTGTTCTGAGTCATTTAAAGCCATTTGATGTATTAATTGGTTTGTATAATTTAATTGAGAATGAATATTTTGAATGTCTTTTATATTTATTTCTCGTTTTTCAGTTATCATTTTAAATGGCGAAGCTATTACTTCTTTGTTTTCTATATTTGGAAATTTTATTTCTTCTAAGGGGGGAATTATGCTGGAAATTTCTCCCCGAGAAGTTCTCCAGAGTTTTTCTCCATTTTTAATTACTTGGATTTTTTTGAGATATTCTGATTCGAACCATTTAAAGAAGAATACGTTTTCCTGTTTATTGTTCATATATTCATAATATTCTTCTCGTATGTTAGATCGATCTATTGTATCGAAATATTCATAGAACCAATCTTTTTTCTTTTTATTTTCTTCACTTGCAAAATTAGTTTGGAGCAATTTTTTATCTATTTCAAAGGAAGAAATTACATTTAACTGGCTGAAGTCAGATCTAGTGGGAGATTGGTGAGTTTGAGCAGAAGTATACTGGGTTTCTTCTGTTTCAAATTCTGGAGTGGGTATGGTGTGGTCAGGACGAAGTCCTTGCATGACCAGTCCTCTAGGAATAGAAAAGCTCCTTCGGTCGAGTGATTGTCTAGCTGAGCTAAACTCCGACCGAGACATTGAGCGTATCCTTCGTAAATTATCTCTTAATGGGGTAAACGTTATTTCTACCGTTCCGTTACGGAATTCTGTTATAGCGTCCACTTCACTTGGAGTTGGGGGAGTAGGGGGCAAGATATCCTCTAGCCTCCATTTTAGCCCACTGGTTATTTCATCGTGCCTTAGTACCCGTGGGACCGAGGCATTTACTCTTTCGGGATTGACTAGCAATAAAGTAGTCTCATCCCTTGGGGATATTAATAAAGCCTGGGGGGCCAGTTGTGTCTTCATTACTTTATAATAAAGACGATATATTATTGTGATGGGAATGGCCCTAGGATTCCAGTCTTCTTCTTTCATTTTAACGTCTAAAAAGACATTATAATTTGTTTCGTGAAAACTTTTTAGAGATACTGAATAGTTTGGATAATTATTGATATAAACTGGTCCCTCATGTAGGTTAGTTTCAAATATGGCTAAGATTTGATCATTTAATTGTTTAGGCCTATTATCTCTTAGAACTGCGAATAGAGGGGTATCAATCCCCTGTCTAAACAAGGGTTTTATAGCAATCTGTATAGACCCAATATGCAAATATTTATAATCTTTTATATGTTCTGCAATAAGCTGTCGAGATATTAGGGGAATCGATTCTTGACTTTGTTTTATATCAATTTCTTTCTCTACGGTTTTAATAACATATTCTCCTTTAAACATGTCAATCATTTTAGTTTTATAAAGGGAAGAAATTTCTAATTTAGGGAGTTTCCACCTATTAAGTTGAGATTCTATCTCGGGAATTCTTAATTCGTGATGGATTATGTGACTATTATTTTCTCCGCTAGATTCTCCTAGCTCTTCTTCCTTTTCTTTTCCTTTAGATAACATTTTAATTAATCTAGACATGACTTAATTGTTTTAGGTCTTGGACCGGGACCACCTGGGGACTTACTACCGGGAACACCCTACACTGCCCTTTCCGGCTGACCAACGCTCCTCACTAAAGACAATCTTACCATGTTTTAATTAATTAAATTGTTATTTTCAGGAGCAAGAATAGAACGAAGTACAGCAGAATATAGTACAAAAAATAATAAAGCACATAAAACACCCCTTTGTACGTGGCGTTGTTAAACCAGAGGTTCAAGGGATCTAAACGAACTTTCGTTCTTTTAATAGTCCCTTCTTCGGACCAGTAGCCCTGCGCCCTCGGGTATTCCAGCCGATATACAAAATCCGGAGTTCCCTTTTATCTACTATATGGCGTAAAAATAATAAGAATAAAATAGGTTTTTTATAAATATCTTATTAAAATCAAAGGAATTTATTATATGATTTAATTTCTTTAAAAAATAAGCTTAGACAATGCTTTATGTAATTATGAATTAATTATTACAATTTTATTTAATATATATATATATATATATATATATATATATATTATAGTGTATTTTATAAAAATAATTGGTGCATTGGGTTACTATACTAGTTACTATCCAAACATTGTTTTAAATATTTAAGCAAATTAGAGATCAAGTTTTAGTTATCAAATAAAACGGTTGTTAATTGTGATAAAAAAATTATTAAATTAGGTTTTAGTTGTTAAATAATTACAAAATAAAAATAATGATTGAATTTAGTGACTAGTTAAGTTAAAGTCACTTATATTCTAAATTAGTATCTAGTTAAGTTAGAGACTAATTTAAAATCTAATGGTATAAATGGTTAAAACTTTAGTAGATAATGTTAGATATCAATTATCTTGACTTAATTGGTCACTAAATTCAATCATTAATTTTATTTTGTAATTATTTAGCAACTAAAACTTAATTTGATAATTATTTTGGTCACAATTAATAATTATTTTATTTAGTAACTGAAAATTGATCGCTAAATAGATTTTTTTTATATATATCATTAAAAAAGTAAAATATTAGGACAATAATATAGTTATTTTACATAACTTAAAAATCAAAACTAAAAGTAAAAGAAAAAAAAAAGAATATTAGTTTGGGAATCTCAAATTTAAATTTAACAATCCTTCGTATCTATAACTCAAACTATTAAAGTTTAGCTATCTCACACAAAGGTAATTCCTTCTTTAATAATTTTACTTATCTATTTAAAATTCAAATATAGTTTTAATAACTTATTTAGTTACTATAATTGCAAATTTTTAATTATATAAAACATTTTGTTAATCTCTCTCGATACTAAGATATTTAAAAATTATACGTATCAAACTGAAAATGAAATATTTTAAGTATATAAACTAAAGTGAAAAGTTTCTATAACCATAGTCTAAACCATATATAGGACTCCCTTTTAAACTTCAAATAGTAAAAATTAAAAATGCGGATAATTGGTCAATTTCCATAATAAAAAAATGTATGAAAATTGTATGTAGTGATTTTTGTGGTTTTTTTTTTTTTTTCTTTATAGTTGATAAAGAGATTCACGTGCTTGAATATAATTATTCTCTAACAAAAAGTAAAAAAGTTATTAATGTTTTTAACAAAACAGTAGATTTACATATTGTAGAAGGATTTAATTTTATATATTTAGAATCAATGCAAGTATTTGTTAAAACAAAATTATATAATATGCCTATAATTATATTTCTAATAGATATAAGAATAAGAAAATTTTATAATTCATTTATAGCTATGATGCAAAACAATTTACCTGGTGAATAAACTTTTTCAACTATTACCCAAACTTTTTTACAGATATAAAAAGCGATTACACTTCCAAATTAATAAAATTAGATATAAAATCTGCTTATGAAAGGACGGGAACCTTTCAAATTATATACAAAATTTATCATAAATCAATAAAAATTAATTATAATTTTAAGGATTTAAGATAGTCATAAAACAAAGTGGTCTTATGTGGTAGGTGTTTGCCGTTTGGTATATTGTTTGAGGTTAGTTTTCTATTTATTTTTGGGATTGTAGAATGCAGATATCTTTTGAGTTACAAAATTTGTAATATTATATATATTTTAGATTCTATGATTAATAATATAAATTTATATTTTAGATTACATGATTAAAATATAAATTTGTATTTAAAATTATATCATCTAAAATATAAAATTGTATTTGAATATGTGTACTTCAGAATACAAATTTATATTTTAGAAAGTACAACTTAAAATATAATATTTTATATTATATATTTTGAAATACAAAATTGTATTTCAAGTATAATGGAATACAAAACTATATTTTAGATCATATTTCAAAATATGTATAAAAAAATATAAATTTTATTTTAGATTATACAATTTATAATATAATTATGCATTATAAAATATATAATTTAAAATCCGATTTATATTGTGAATTACATATTTTGCAATACAAAATTGTATTCCAACAAAGCAAAATACAAAATATTTTCATAATTTAATTTTTTAATATGATTGCAGTATAATAATTGTTGAATGTAAAAATGGAATCTCAATTGTAGAACATAATATATGCTGAAATAAATAATATTTTAAATATAGAAGAATTAAATTTAATTAAGTTTGTGGACAGTAAAAATGAATTGGTTCAAAGAGTTAAGAATTTAACAACAAATAATGAAATTTCATTTATTTGTATAAATATTTGAAACCTCTTATAATTATATTTTCATATATTTGTGCAATTATTTTTTATATGATAATTTTGATATTTTATTTAGATTAAGGAGTTATTTGAGATGAAAGTATATAAAAAATTAAGTTGTTTAGATTAAAAGAAAAATAATAAAAATAAAAAGAAATTTACAAAAATCTATAAATGATATGATAAATGTAGTGAATAATTTTTTTTAGTTATTATATAATTAATTATATTTATTCTATTATAATATAAATATAAATATTAATAAATTTATAATAAAAATTAATTATATAAAAATATAATATATGTTTAATATAATAAATATATCTATAAATAAATAAAATATTTATATAATATATATTTATTATATAATAAATACTTTATTTCATTTATTATATATTAATTATAACTTTCCTCCCACATTTTATTGGAAGAAATTGTGATAATTATATCTAACAAAAATGGAGTGAAGTAAAGATTTTCATGTATGTAGAAATGCAAAACATAATTATGGGAGTGGAAAAAAGAAATCTTCTTGTCTAATATCTCAAAGATGAAATGAAAAGAAAGTTTAAGTGATTAAAAAATTATTTAAAGAATGACTTAGACATTATATAATATAAATAAATCTTCATTGTCTAGATTTTATTTTGTTTTTTTTTTACATAATTAATTGTTATTAAAAGTTAGAAAAATCTAAAGGATTATTTTAAAATATCAGTTTACAATCTAAACTGTTTTATTTTTCCAGATTCTTCATCAGAATAGGCAGTTTACCACCTCAGAATGGGCAGGGATATAGGGATATAGATGCATAGATAATAAGAGGAATTGGAATTGACCACGATCGCAATGAATACCTGCACTAATGTTATGAACTTCATTCAAGTTCCTTCTCCTTTGTTTATCAAGTCTTTTAAATCAGTTCCATCGTTCAGATGCCGCTGCAGGAGCTCAGATGAGAAGGGAAGAGACGATGTGAAGGACGCACTGTATGGGTTGGTAGACGAGCAAGTTCAAGAGCTTTTGAGCAGAAAAGAGAACCAGATTTTGCTAGATGGTTTAGAAAAGGCGTCGCAGAGGGTTGAGATGGCTAAGAGAGAACTTGAATTGATCCAAAAACAAGAATTAGCTGCCAAGCAGTTGAAGGATTATGTCAACCAGCTGGAAGGCGAAATTATCGAGGTAATGATTTTTATTTTTTTTTTCTTCCTTAGATATCAATATCAAAAAAATAAGATTAATCTCTGTATTTTACCGATCTGGAGGAACATGACCAATTTAATCGTGAAAAAATTGCCCTAACTTTTGTGGCTGAAACAGGGATTGCGTTTGTGTAGATCTCTGTTTCATGGGACTTACTGAAGCCATACTCCTGATACTGAATATTTCTCCAAATGCACCAATGATATCGGCACTTTTCTGATAAACTAATAATAAACAATCTTAAATGTCTTTCAGCCTAGAATAGATGTTACTAGCTCTATTGGAATCAATAAAGAAAAATTAATTACTTTTATGAATAAATATTGTTATATGGTTGGATTTCAATCTATCGCATATATGACCAAGGGAAATCCTCAGCTTACTACACAATAAGTTAAGACTTAATATTTCTTAATATAGAAAGTATGTCTTAACAAGTTTTTCCGTATCACTCATTATCGAGCTGTCACAGTTCCAACCTTACAAATTGGTGTTTACAAATTGTTATGAGTTAGATTTAAAAACTCTATATAGTACTTAAAATTCATTTAGTATCTTTGCTGTTATACAATAATAAGTAGATGTTATTCTTAAAAGAGAACCAACAATACCAATTTTCTCAAGAACTACTACAAAGATAATTCATAGTGCATTGAAAGGTGTTGAAGGATTGATTAGATTAGAAGATCTACCCTTCTCGGATTTAGGAGTTAGTCCTTATCCGATAGGTACATAGTAACGAGAACACTAAAGTAAAAGTAAGATAAAGTTAGAGAAGTTAAGGTGTAAGCAGTAAGTCACGCTTTATCCAGTGAATATGTCGGTTATAGTGCGACTTCTTTAACAGGCTCACGAAATTTCAAGAACTCGAGAAATAGTAAAATCCTTCAATTTTGAAACTTGTTTTTTTATACCTAAAGCACTTTCTTCTCAAATCTCTGATGACACACTTATAAGGAGGCCTCCCATAAATACACATGTCCTAGGTGGAGAGGGACGCTTGATCCCTTTATGTTAAAGTCAATACTTTAAATATCCTTGTAAAATGTCATTTTCATGGATTTTTATCTTATTTTAACCAGCCTTGTATACATTACAGAAATATTTTGCCCCATATAAATTCATTTAATAATTCTTCGGTAACTGGTATAGGTTACTTATCTCAATGAGCTATTTTATAGCAAAAGTACTATTTACCTGTGATAAAAAAGTATGGCGTAGTTTACGACGTGTCTTTAACTTGATTTCTTTTAATTGCTTGATTTTCACTTGAGTCATTACTTACAAAAATTGAGTGAGTCTAAGATTGAAGAATGTCAAAGAGACATATCGGAGGCAAAAGCCCTGGTTGAGAAAGCTGAGCACTCTCTATTGAAAAATGTGGGAGGTCCTGAAGGTGGCGGTACATCCATGGAGATGAAAAGTGAAGAAATTGATCGAGATGAAGAGAGATGGGAGTCAATAAAAGCAGCATCAATTTCTGCCCTCGTTGGTACCGTTTCAGGTCTCCCCATATGCTTCACTCAAGTCACCGACACAACTCAGCTGCTTCTCCCTTTAACAATCAACTTCATTAGTTGTGCATTGTTTGGAGTGACTTTTCGTTACACTATAAGGAGAAACTTGGATGATGTTCAGCTTAAGACAGGGGTCGCGGCAGCTTTTGGTGTTGTTAAAGGTAATCGATCATATTGTCATCCTTACATTTTAAATAGCTTCAAAATTTTGTCACTGCATCACTTTTAGATAAAATGATATGTTAATTTTTCTTTCTTTTGAGGTCTTGAGTTGAATGCTTTGATTCTAAATAAATTTAATAGTGGCATTACTAAAACAAACTCATGATGCAGGTCTCGGAACCTTAGGTGGTGGACCACTCCTTGAGCCAAACTTTCAAAGCTTCTTATCACATGCCCAAGACGGGACAATTTATGTGTGTGAGAATCTCTTAATTTTTGTTTCGGTTGCTGTTGCTTTAGATTACTGTTTCAAGACAAGGCTTTTGAGGGCTTTTCAAATTGATTGATCATAGCTTAAATACGAATTATTTGTTCAATTATCATAGCTTAGATGGACATTGATCAATTTGTTGGTATTCAACTTAACATAGTTCATCCATCCTATCCAAAAACTCACTGATAATCTGCTAAAAAGTCTTCCATTTGCATTCGAATATTTAATGGCTTGCATTGTTAATCTGTGACGCTTGACCTTTCTGAATCAATTATGCAGTGACTGATTTTTAATTCCACTTGTAATAAACTTGTTAAGTTATTTCTTTTGGCTTTTTCACCCAGCGCAGTAGATAAATGATATATAGGCACGAGAACACTGCTCTTACCTATGCGATATTTAAAGAACTCCAGGACACAGCAAGGTAAGGAATATGACAACTTATCTTTGCCATAAGGCTACATTAACTTCTCCACTAGCATTGTCGGGGAAAAATCTCCGTTCACACAAAATGAGGATCAGATGTGTGTCATACCAAACAACACAAATGAAAAAAATCACTTCCCTCTCTAAACAAAGTGTATATTCTCTTTTCATATGATCCTTTTATATACCTATTGCAATTCCACATCAGAATGAGGAAATATGGGCATGCACACAGAAGCGAAAGAGGAAGAACCCAATTGTTGATGACGATGAACAATGATTGTTTTATTTTATTATTATTTCAAATCTGATACAAGTAAATCACATGAAGTGCTTATATATATATATATATATATATATATACATAAAGTGTTAAGAAATTAAAATAACGGAATCGGGTCATGAAGAAGCAAACGGATCAAAGCCAAATAATCAGAAATAAAATGAAGCTCAATAGCCTCCCTTAAGCTGGGAGCTGGGGGATGGCCAAGCTTGGAGACGTTGACATTAAAAGCATTTTGATCCATGCCTTTGTAAAGACATCTACTTCAGAATTCTTGATAGGAAGAAGATCAAGTAGTTCTGACCACGTGACAGTCTATTGAGTTGTAAATCTTGTAAGAGAAAGATAAGTCATTGCAGCTCACATGTAGTAGAAGTCAAGGCCTGTACTCTGTTTCAGAGGAGGAACAAGATACGGTGCTCTGTTTCTTAGTCTTCCATGAAACTAAAGCTTGTTTCTTAGTCTTCCATGAAACTAAAGTTGATCCCATGTAAAGACAATACCCTCTAATGGATTTTTGAGCAATGGCTTAAGAGGCCCAATCCGAGTTACTCAATGCTTTCAACTTCACATCTAAATCTCTTGGGAAGAAAATACTTTGAGCATGAGATCTCTTTATGTATGTCAGAACACGATTAATGGTTTTGTGATGATGAATAGTGAAAGATTTCATGAACTGGCTTAGAAACTGAAATGAGAAATTGAGGTCTGGTCTAGTATTAGTTAAGTAAAGTAATTTACCAATGATTCTCCGGTAAGACTCTTCTTCATGCGTGCAGTCATCTTGATTATTATGGGAGTATAACAGAGTTAGGTAGCAAACATACTAGAATAACTAAAATATACAGGGCATATTTTCTCTAGTATATGTGTATACCTTGATCAGAGTCTAAACCAAGGAAGTAACTCAACTATCCAAGGTTTTTGATCTTGAAGTTTGCATCAAGGAAGACACCCTAACCTTGAAAGTACATACTGATGCAGACTATACAAGTTTTGTTACTAAAAGAAAATCTACATTTGAGTACACTATGTTTCTTGGAGAAAGTCTAGTGATATGGAGAAACAAAAACAGAATAAAATATCTCTAATATCTCTATCCTAGTGCAAAAGCTGAGTTTCAAACCCTTGTTTATGGTATGTATGAAAGACTTTGGATGGAGATATATTTAATGACCTTAAAATAAAGATTGACATCCTTATGCAGCCATAATTGTCCGTAATCCAGTCCAACATAACAGGACCAAACATACCTGCACGGTAAAGAAAATATTATTATAGAAAAAGGTGGGAAAGAGAACTACTATGAAGGACATAAAGACCAGCCTCAGAAGGAAAGGTCTCAAACCATTACTGCAGTTATAAACTACTTCAGCAAAATATAACAGTATCATAACTTCCAGAAACAAAAAAGATCACTAAAGACACAGGATAACAGTATCATAACTTCCAGAAGTCTTGATATACACAATCAATAAATATGCAAATCAGCACATATCTGCATAACAGAGCCCGTTAACAGAAACATTCCAGATCATGTTCAGGTTATTGTTCGCACACCCCAAATCCTAGTTTGGGTATAGATTGACTTTGATCCACAAATAACAATTTACCCAAAATCATGGTTTGGTACTTGGGTTGTGCTTGAACATGATTGTGGGTCTCAAACCATGGTTTATGTCATGGTAGGGGAAAAAGTTGATTTCCATTGGATCAGACCATGATTTGCAAATAAAGATGCTATAAACTATTGAAAAGTATCAGCAAACAAGCCATCAACCTCTGCAAGTGAAAGACAGCCAAAGAACAATAAGCAATCTCAAAGTTTAAAATATTGAAAACTTTATAAACATTATTGCACCTAGATGTTCAAGGAAAGAATCACGTTAACCTGTGTAATTTTGGAACTCCTGCAAAAAGAACAAATCCATGAATTCATTAATGAAGTTAATATTGAGGTCCAACCAGTTTAATGTTCTAGTAGGCTATCTTAAACCTGGTGTACACAAAATAATAAAACTAAGAGATCTGAGTACAATAAAATAAAAAGCTTGATGAGAATATTTACTAGCATGGAAGCACAGATACTTCAAAATTATTACCATACTGCTCTCATGCATCATGCTGGAAATTTCTTGAACAACTGTAAAATACTCCTAATCTCTAATACAATTTTAAGTATTAATTGTTGAATTCTTGTACTAATATAAGTCATATAGCGTGAGCAATGGTGAGATAAACACTACATAAAAGTCCTGTCAAGTTGGGATAAACCTAGCATAGAAGCGTTCTTTATTTCTCTAATTTCAGTTGAGTCACAAACTTTTCTTTTTTTCTTTTGTTTTGGTATTGACAGTGTGAAGTAGTATTATAACAAGTATCTACAATTTGCTACAACACTTTGAAACCTTGTTAACCTTTACTAGCTAGGAATGATACAAGCTGGAGAACTAATAATATCAGAAAAAATCATATCCAGTTATGACAACATGACCTCTCCTATCCAAGAATGATATAACATGGAGATGTAATAAAAATTAAATCCCCAGAATAATAACACCTCCTAAGCCATGAAAATGACAAGTTTACTTCAATCAAAAATTCTCTCCCCAGTTGAAAAAAGTAGAAATACAAAAGAACTAAAAATGCACAAAAATCCAGGAATGAAAAACACTGTTCTCCAGCTTTCAGGACTTGAAAGATCAGAATTAGCAGCCTTAGCAGCTTCAAGAAGCTTCCCAGTCAGGTCAACGCCCACAATGCCAGCTAACGTACCCGCAGTATTAGAAACACCCATCACTATTCCAGCGTATCTCGGAGCAACATCCATGTGGTTCACCGCAAACCCAGCTCTGCCAAGAGCCAAGAAACCAAGAGCCACAGAAGAACAGAAGACAGCACCACCAGAAGTTCTGAAACTGGGAATCATCACCAAGGCAAGAGAAGCAACCAAGAATCCTACGGTGTTCAAGAATTTCCTGGTTTTGGTGACAGATAATATTCTCCTGGTGATCAAGTAGTCGGCAACAACGCCGCCAATGTTGGAGAACAGGAACATGTTGAGATAGGGCATCATTTTAGAGGAACCCATGTCTTGCAGGCTAAGCTTAAGGCCCAATTCAAAGTAGGTTGGGAGCCAGTTCATGAGCACATATAAAGCATAGTGAAAGGTGAAGTTGTTGACAACGATCGCCCACACAGGGAAGCTGGTTAAAATTTTGACCCAGGGGATTTTGGTAGAAAGTACCTTTTTGTTGTGAGAGTCCATTTTTTTATTGATGGGTAAGACTGATTCCCCAACACCAGAAGCAGTGGATTTGGGATCAATGGCGTATTTGAACCAAAGCAAAGACCATGAAGCGCCCAATGCTGCCTCCGCAAGGAACACAGATTGAGGACCTCTGAACTTGACCAGAGTAGGAAGAAGAAGCATTCCTAGAGCTGCACCTAGGTACATACCAGAAGTGGTGAGAGAGACGGATCTAGATCTCTCGTGAGGGGGAACCCACTGTGCTAGAACTGTGTGAATGGAAGGGAAAATAAAGCCCTGTGCTACACCAACGAGCAAACGAGCGACGACTAAAAGCATAACGCGATTGGGATCGAGAGGAAGTAATGCACAAGTCAGGGACCACAATAGAAATGAAAGAAGCAAAACCCTCCTCCCACCGATTCTCTGAGCTGCCCATCCTCCGGGAACTTGAGAACAGGCGTATCCGTAATAGAAGGTGGACAGTATCGTACCTTTGCTCGATTGATTCACCCCGACACCGTCAGCAGCAACTGTGTAGCCGATGGAAAACCCAACTCGTTCGATGTAACAAACTGAGGTGCAGATGAAGGTCAAAATAACAATCAAGTAACGCACAGGGAGCTTCATTGTCAACGGCTGCAAGTCAACTGATTCTAACCAGCACAATTCATTGGAGATATAAAAAAATGACGAAATCTGAGAGAAGAAGAACAAGAAGGAGTACCAAAGCTCTTCCTTATTCTAAGGATTGCTTGGGGTTAGAGAACTGTCAATTGAATATCACCCAACATATTTTCTGATTAAGCCAACTAGTCTTCTTATGCACTTTCACCATTTTTCTCCCCGCTGCCCATCTTCTCTCTCATGCTCGCATCTACTTCAATTTTGCCTTTTTAACACAAGTATTATATTTAAAATCGCATAATATAATCGTTACCATCTTAAAAGAATTAGCACTTTACACTTATATGTACGTATATTAATATATAAAAATTCAAATTTAAAGAATAAGCATATTAAAACCATAAAAATACGAATAATAACGAGAAATAAATGAGAAAAAACAAATTTATGTACTTTCATACTTTTTTTTTCTATATATCATATGGAGTGAGAGAGACATTGTTTTGATATATGTAAAGTTTGTAATTCGTTGTATTCATTTCATATTAATAAAATTATAAAATGTTAATGCACAAGTTTGATATTGAGTTTTATTATAAAAAATAAAGAGATGAACAAAAATAAATAAAAATATGAGAATGAAAATATTTTCTATGTTTTTGTATATTTCATCAAAAATAGAAAACTGAATATATATAAGTATTGTACTCATTTTAGGTATAACTAAATAAAGAAAACAAAATAAAATTATTACAATATGATAATGTCATAAAAATAAATAAACATAATTGATGATAATTTGATTCTACTATAAAGACAAAATCACATAATTAGTTTCTTTCTAGAAGTCTTCTGTCCATATCCTCTGAACCCCCGCAAGTTGGGGAGCAAATATTGATGAGACCCAACTTGAAATAAATATTCTTGAAAGACTGAGGACCTAAAGCTTTGGTATAAATGTCTGCTAGTTGCTTTGTGGTGGAAATGGGAAGCAAATGAATGAGACCATTCTTCAACTTTTCTCTAACAATGTGACAGTCTATTTCTATATGTTTGGTGCGCTCATGAAACATTGGATTTGCTGTAATATATCTTGCTGAGTCATTGTCACAATATAAAAGAGATGGTTGCTTAAAAGGAACTTTCAAATCTTGAAGAAGATAGACTAGCCATTGAATTTCACAAGTAACAGTAGCCATTGTCCTGTATTCAGCTTCACAGGAACTTTTTGATATTGTTCCTTGCTTTTTTTTTATTTTCAAGATATAAGAGAATTTCTAAGATACATACTAAAACCAGTCACTGATTGTCTTAAATCACTACAAGTGCCCCAATCACTATCACAAAAAGCTTTGAGATGGGCAAAATTGCTGGATGAGAAAAATAAGCCAAGACTTGAAGCTCCTTTAATATATTTTAGAATTCTAATTGCTGCATTATAGTGAGCAATTGTAGGCTTATCAAGAAACTGAGAAAGTTGTTGAACAGAAAATGTGATGCCAGGTCGGGTATTAGTGAGATACATAAGTCTTCGAATCAACCTTCTATAGGCAGGAATATCAGTAAAAGGCACACTTCCAGTAAAAGAAAATTTAACAAGATTATCCATAAGAGTGACTGCAGGTTTGTAGGCTAAAAGACATGCATCTGTTAACAATTTCAATGCATATTTCCTTTGATTCATCATTATCCCTTTCTTACTTCTTGCTACTTCAAAACCAAGAAAGTATCTTAAATCACCAAGATCCTTGATCTTGAATATCTTATTCAAAGCTTATTTGACGCGATCAATCTCTTCTTTATCATTTCCTAACAAAATTATATCATCTATATACACCAATAATGTTGTAAAAGATCCTTCAGAAGAATTAATAAATAGGGAATAATCATTCATAGACTGAGTATATCCCACAGAAATCAAAAAGGATGACAATTTTGCAAACCACTCCCTGCCAGCTTGCTTAAGGCCATATAAAGCCTTTTTTAATTTACAAACTTGTCCTGGTTGAATAAAAGCCAATCCAGGAGGAGCAACCATGTATACATCTTCTTTCAACTCTCCATGTAAGAAGACATTATTTATGTCTAACTGTTTTAACTCCCAATTATATATAGAGGCTAGAGAAAGAACCAACCTTATAATGGTCATCTTTGCTACTGGAGAAAAGGTTTCAAAGTAGTCAATGCCTTCTGTTTGTGTGTATCCCTTTGCCACTAATCTTGCTTTATATCTTTCAACAGTCCCATCAGCATTATACTTTATTTTGAATACCCATTTGTAACCTATGACAGTTTTGTTCTTGGGAAGAAGAACAGTCTCCCATGTTTGATTTGACTCCAAAGCAGATATCTCACACTGTATAGCCTTCCTCCAACAGTCATATTTCACAGCTTCAGAATAAGTGTTTGGCTCAACATGTGAAGAAATAGACATAACAAAAGGTTTATAAGATGGTGATAATTTATCATAAGACAAAACAGAATTCAAAGGGTATTTAACTCTAGAAGATATATTGGAAACATTGAGATTACAATGATAATCCTTTAGATACTCAGGTGGTCTTTTTGGTCTGGTACTCATTCGAATGGACTGTGTTGTTTCATGATTTTCATTAAGGTTTTGGTCTCTGTGGGAACAAACTTCTTTAGAGATCTGAATGTCTGATTCATGGTCATCATTAACATTATTTTCAATATTATCACAGCGTGTAAAAATGACTTGTGATGGCTTATTCAAAATAGGTTGATCTTCTGTAAAAAAAATTTGATCATGAATATTTGGACTGTCAGTTTCATTGTTAGTATCTTCGACCCTTTGATATGGAAATACATGTTCATAAAAGACAACATCCCTAGACACAAAAATTTCTCTTGATTGAATATTCAACATTTTTGTCCCCTTCTTAAAACCAATAAAAACACATTTTGATGCCCTTGGATCAAATTTACTTCTATTTGTTGACAAAGTGCTAGCATAGCATAAAGACCCAAACACCTTTAATTGATTAAAATCTTGTGGAGTTTTGTAAAGCATTTCATGAGGAGAAAAATCATTTAAAACTGGTGTGGGAAGCATGTTTATAATATGTGCAGCATGTATCACAGAATATGACCAATAAATTTTGGGTAAATGAGATTGTATCATGAGAGCTCTTGCTACATTTAATAAATGACCATGTTTTCTTTCAACTATACTATTTTGTTGTGGAGTATTGACACATGAAGTTTGATGTATTATTCCTTTATTGCTAAAAAAATTAGTCATGAAAAATTCAGTTCCATTATCACTTCTTATTACTTTTATTCCTGTCTCA
>Ga0209700_106559_pt1 | contig 17835 bp, 8 predicted proteins | sample SiratroredBW_FD_187528 | JGI IMG/M metagenome (GOLD analysis project Ga0209700, IMG submission 187528) | Root nodule microbial communities of legume samples collected from California, USA - Siratro red BW (SPAdes) (version 2) | ecosystem: Host-associated > Plants > Roots > Nodule | place: USA...
ATATATATATATATTCTTTTTTAGGCCCAGAGGAAGATATTTAAAATAACTAAGAGATATAATTGATATTTTTTATTCAATCGATTATTATTATATAAATATCTAAATTATACGATGCTATCTAATTTGATTGGATTACACCAAATTTGAATGGATTGCATCATATTTGATTCAATTTTATATTATTATATATTTATTTTTATATCTTGAATACAAGTAGGTATATATCCTTCAATCAATTATTATTATATAATTATTCAAGTTATATGCTTGCATGTGATTTGATTGGATTGTATCTGATTTGATTAACTGGAATTTATATTATTATGCATATCTTTGTATATCTTCCATACAAATAGATACAAAAGTCCCTCAGAATCCGTAAATGAGGTGTATGCGGACCGATTTGATTTGATGGATTAATGAGTTTTAATGTTCAATGTTCAATAATTATTTCGATTCCATGATATGATATTTTAGTTGTTCTGAGTTAGACTACTTTGATATGATTGTTTATTTTCAAACGACTTTTTAAATTGTGTTAATCTGATGTGAGGGTTGTTTACTTTGAAACAACTTTGAATTAATGTGATGATTGTTTATTTTAAACGCCTTTGAATTATTACTGTTTATTTTCAAATGACTTTGGATGATGATTGCTTATTTTCAAATGACTTTCTTTTATGATATGATGTGATGGTTTCTTATTTGCAAACAACCTCAGATTATTATGGTCTATTATTTCAAGCGACTTTGGATTATTATGATTATCATACTGTTTTGATTCAATGTGATGTTTATTAATTATTTTCAAACAATTTTGGATGATGGTCACTTATTTCAATTGATTTTGTGCTATGATTTGACGTGTCAGTTGTTTATTTTTTAACAACCTCAAATTATAAGAGTAGCTTATTTTCAAATGATTTTGTACTATAATTCGATGTGATGATAGTTTATTTTCAAAAAAATTATAGATTGATAATCACTTATTTTCAAACGACTTTGTATTACTATTTAATGTAGTGATCACTTATTTTCAAATAATTTTGGATTGTGATGATCGTTTTGTTTTTCAGACGATTTATTACTTTAACTAGATCTAGTGATCATTTATTTTTAAACGATTAAATTATGATGGTCGTTTTGTTTTTGAAATGACTATATTGCTTTGATATGATGTAGTGATCATTTATCTTCAAACAAATCTCAGATAAAGTTAGATTTTATTTTTCATCATCAAATATGATAGTAGTTTATTTTCAAATAATTTCAGACGACTTTGGAGTTAACACATTATATATGAAAAAGAAAATTTTATTTCAATAATATGTTTTATTAAAACCTTGCTCGAAAAAAAATCAGAAAAATTGAGCTAAGCAAAAAGAGTACCACATTCCATTACAACAATTTGAATTAATTATTATATATCTTCAAATTATACTATACATTGTTAAGTGATTATAACTAAGGATTTTTTTTCTAGACTTACCAATTGTTGCATTTTGACTATTATGTGTTGGAAAGGAATTTTTTCTCCACTTACCAATTGTTGCATTTTGACTATTATGTGTTGGAAAGTGCACTTGTTTTTCTGAAAATGATTTTCCATATATGTTTTGAAGATTGAAAAAAGATGAGTCCGTTTTAAGATTGGATGAAATGACAATCAGAACAACAAAAATTTGTGGTATTGAAAAAGTTTTATTTAGACTCGAGGATGAATACCAAATACTTTTATCGAAAAGAAACATAATTCTCTTGAAGTGGAAAGAGGGTATTCCCATATAAATTTAGGGTGGATATGTTGTCTCTTGAATTCGTAGTAAATTTGATTACTTTGCTCCTGATATTCGGTAACATGCACATTTCGCTAACTAGTAGATAGACTAATAATATATAGGTGTTCCCATTTCTATAAATGAATCTAGACTTTCACAGCAAAAACAACTAAATCTACATATTTCGGTTTAAGCTTACCTAGATATTTTGAACAGAACAAGAATACTATTTTGTAAAAAACTCATGAATAAAAGAAATAATAAATTGAAAAGATAAAAAAAAAAAAAAAAAAAAAAAAAAAAAAATTGAAAAAAAAAAAAAAAAAAAAAAAAAAAACAAAATGGTTGACCTGTGGGCGATTGATATGAAATTTCGTATTCGTAATATTTAGAATTTCTAAAGTAAAAAGGATGAGACAATATGAAGAAGTCAATCATGATGTTTCCTAGTGATTGCACCCTGTTTCCAAGCAAATACATGTTTATTAAAAAAAAAAAAACAGCTTAAATAAGGCACAAGAAGTACCAAGCAAATACTTTAGCTGATATATAAGCAAGCAGTACGAAACAAGCACACTGGATACTCATTAACATGTCAACTCTTTGGCTTTTCAAACTACTCTTCTGCCACACCTTCTCAAGTATAAATATTATTTAAGATATCGATTGAGTATTCCATTTTCCTTCTGATAAACATTCCACGCTTGCCCTCGGAAATTTCCAACTGGTTTCATTGCAAAATATAAGCAATATTTTAGCATCCAGTCAAAACAAGTTCATTCATATTTTCCAAAGCCCGTCTTTATCAACATTATTAAATACGCGATTATCACCCATCACAGAGTTCTTATAAATTCTGGTTTGGCTCACACCCTCTCTCAGACCAAGCAGACATATTAACTATTTCCTAAGAGAAAACATGAGATTAAGAGCACTAAGAAGCTTTCTGTTCCTTTTAACACTGTCTTCTCTATTTGTCGATGTATCAGTCTCAATATCTTTTCCAGCAGCCGTTGGATTGCAAATAGCAAGACAATTCCCGGCGTGGCTTAGATTCATCAGATCGAGTAAACTGATTTCCAGCTTCTGGAACAAACTGAAGTCATTCTTCACATTCAAGGAGCTAAAGCTTGGAGACTTAGCCAAGGGTTTGTCTGATGTGAAAGATTATTTAGACCTCTTCGGCTACTTAAACTCCACTTCAAATTCAAACTTCAGCGACTACTTCACACCCGATCTCCAATCCGCAATAATCACGTACCAGAAAAATTTCAATCTCAACGTCACGGGGAAGTTCGATCGAAACACCAGCAACGTGATATCACAGCCACGATGCGGTGTTCCCGACATAGTCAACGGGACCACCACGATGAACTCGGGCGTGTCCAACACGACGTCGTTTAAACCGTGGTGGAAAGAGGGGAAGAGAGAACTGACCTACGGTTTTCACCCTGAGAACAACGTCAGTAATGGCGTCAGGCTTCTGTTCCGAGATGCCTTCGACCGGTGGTCGAATGTGACGTCGTTGAAGTTCACGGAGTCGACGACGTGGTTCAATGGCTCGGACGTGAAGATAGCGTTTGTGGTGTTCGATGGAAGAGGTGGAGCGGTGGGGATTGCGGACACGGACTATAGTGAGCACGTGGGGAACGTGTATTTGGACTCGGAGGAGGAGTGGGTGGTGCGTGGTGAGAACGAAGATGGTGACGTGGACTTGGAATCTGTGGTGATGCACGTGGTGGGTCACGTGCTAGGGTTAGGGCATTCCTCTGTGGAAGAGGCTGTTATGTACCCTATCATGTTGAAGGAGAAGACTGAGTTTGCGTTGGATGACTTGCAGAGGATTCACCAAATATATGGTGAGAACTCTAAATAAAAGTGGTGCATGGGAGCTTTCATGCATGCCTTTAGGTTTTGCGCATATCCTTAGAACTATAAGTTAAAAGAAAATAAAGAAAGATAAAATGAGATTAGACAGTGGCCAAATAGAATAGTTTGTATGATCAAAACAAGTGCATGCCTATATATAGCTTGGATGCACAGCATTTAGTATGTATAGTTCGTTGTTATTGCAAAGTTGCGAAGGATGGTACTTTAGCTTTAGAATTATATTGAGTTATATTTGTTATGAAATTTTAAATAATTTTTATATTGTGAATAACAGAGTAATAAGTGTTGTCTAAGATGTATCAGCCTTGTCTAATTGTTGAAATCATTTTCATAGATAGAAATCCTTTAAAATACAAACATCCATTCAATATATATTAAAAAATAATTTTCTTTGTTAGTTCTCTTTTAATTAAATATTAAATAATAACATAATATATTACGAGTAAGTGTTTTTTAGGTGTTTTTTTTATTAAATTATTATGTTTTTACATAGATATTTCTTAGTAAATTACTAAATACTTAAATTGAGTGTTGATATTTTCACATTGAACACAATAAAATATAATAAAATAAAACATAATCATTTGATATTGAAATAAATTATTATTTTATTATTATATAATATTTTATTCCGTAAAATGAATGTATAATTTATGAATAATAATATCAAAATATAATTTTCTACTTAAATTAGAGTTATGGAAGGAAAGAAACTACACACCTAAAATAGACACGTTCGTAAAAAAAGACTTTAAACCTTAAGTCTCTAAGATCAGCCAAAAACAATACCAAATCTAAGTTTTGGACGGACTTTTATGTCAGAGATACAACTAATATGACTAATAAAGATTCAACAAAGATTTGAAAATTGGAAAAATATGAAACATCATATTTATATTTAATCAGATAAAGTCACACATATTTTGAAAAGTGATAAATAAAAATGACAAAATGATCATTTATTGAAAAAAAAAAGGTGTAAGACCCCATACATTTGAATAAATCAATTTTAAGATTTGACTACTAGACAAAGTAGACCTAGAAAAAAGGCCAATTTGTGACTTTTATTTGCTAAACAATCTAAACACTGAGTAGGTGATAAATAAAATGGAATGACCTTGGCATTAAGTGCATGATGAAGGATGCGAGAAGCAGATGTCCTAAGCGACTATGCCAGGTGGAGAGGGAGGTGAGACAGTGGATGTGATGGGATTGAGGATAAGGAGGTAGGCAAGAAATCTTATATATATTATTTTCATTCTTTCTGCTTAGTAGGATCTCTCCCGTGCTTAAATCCTTGACATGGAAATGTCATGGGAAAAATTCAATGGCTGCAAAGTTGCTTTGACACAATTGGGAAACAAAAAAAAGATTTTGAGATATGTCCACAAGTTTATCATTACCAGTATAATCACAAGCTAAAGTAAGATTAGCAAGATCCCTAGTGACATGGTGAGATGTGCTAAAATCCAAAAGCCAAGACGATTCAGAACCAGAATCCTTGTTAACGGTATTTGCTTGACCACGAGAATGATTAGAGGGACAACCATGTAATTTGTAGCAAGGCTTAGCATTATGACCATGACGATAATAATATTGACAGATAAGGAGAGATCCAGAGAAAGAATTACGTGGATGAGAACTAGAAGGGTTGCCCCGAGCAGGAGATGCTCCACTAGGGGATGACAGTGAACGTTTGTAGCAACTATGAGAGAAAGATGAACGATTGTTGTCGCTTCTCCCGTTGAAGGAAAATTTCATAGTCAACAAGTCTGTAAAAGAGTTCATCAAACAACAACGGAGTGTCACGAGTGCGGATTACTGTACAAAACTCATTTAGGGCCACAATGACAAGATTAAGATCCTCAACAGAATGACCAATAAGTGCAAGTTCATCAATTATGGAACAAATAGAATGTAAATAACCACCGACATTAGAGTCACCTTTGGTGATGGAGGAAAGACGCTCTTTAAGAAACATGATCCGAGTGTGAAACTGATTGCCATAAGCCTTGATCAGTCTCAACATTGCATTTGCAAAGGAGGTAGTAAAGGACATCACAATTTGCGCTTCAGGACCACAAGTACCAAACAAAGCCAAAAGCACATAATTATACTGACGCTTATAGGCAAGAAAAGCATGATTTTCAAGAATTACGTCACCAGTTCCAATTGTTGTCGGAGGACATGGAAGAGTGTCAGAAACATAGCTGAGTACATTATTTGCAGTCAACAATAGAGTAACTTGCTTGTACTAGGTAGGATAATTTGAAGAAGATAGTTTAATGGGTAATTGAGTTGTTGTGACAAGTTCCACAACAAAATAAGTAGAAGGAGTAGAGATGACCATTGATAGGATCAAAAATTGCTAGTTGTTGACCTTTTTCGGCAAGTGTATCGAGTCAAAAGTAATATAAATTTTTAAAGTACGAATGTTAATCCCACAAAGAACATTTTTGCTTAAAGATATCAGTTTTTACTACTCACTAAGCAAATAAAATTTTAATGATGATTTGATAATGATTTGGTTTAAATAACATACAAACATAAAAGAGCAATTGTAAAATAAATTAACGAATATCAAAAGGTGGTTTAAAAGATCTAAAAGAACTCTGGGATTGAAATTCATCTATCTCTCTCATTCATATTGTGGGTTTGATAAGACATACAATATTCGTAACTACTCATTATTGATGCATATATAAACATCATTTACACTGATTCCTCTAACATGAAATTCATAAGGAAATTTCCTAAACACTGATCCTCAACTATTTAGTAAATTACCCAGCATTAAGAACATATATTATACTCAATCAATACATCGAAACCTATCCTTAGTATTCTAATATATTGAGTATTTTCATCTAGGTCAGAAACTTAAAAGTACTTCCCAGTTAAATTCAAGAATCAAAATCAAGACTCTATTGATCAGATAAAATCTAGCATTAAACACAAGATGAAAAAACCAATTGAGTAGAAACTAGATATTATATATAAAAATCACCAAAATACAAATAAGTTCAAAAGATTACATTCAAACCCAAAGATGAAGATTTAGCTACTCATGGTAGCCATTACAATCCAAGGAAAGGAAGATTGCCCGAGAAGAAGAAGAATTGATGAATTGCTTTCGTCCTTGACAGATGCTCTCATTCCCTTAGGTTTTAATCCCCTTAGAAAACCTAAAATCCCCCTTTTAAACTCGTTTTCAGGCCTAAGTTAAGTAACTTTTCGCTTGGGCTCGTCAAGTTTTAAACTTTAGTTCTCTTCTTCATGAATCTTCCAATCTCTCAGTTTCTTCATTCTTTTATATATGAAATTTTACAATAATTGAGATCAAATAATTTCCTTTAACTCAGTACTCAAAATCTAAATTTAGATCCAAAAACTCTCAAATTGGAGGTAATTACTATATTAAAAAACATTTAAACCTACAAGTACTTAAGTTTTCTCATATATAAAAAATACTCAAAATTCACACTTACCACTAGTTAAGCTTGTAGCTTTGATACCATATAAAGAAATATATTTTTTATCTATTGAACACATATATCGTTCATTTTACAGATATGTATGAGTATGTATATATATATATATATATATATATATATAAATTACACAATGATTTGTTCTTACATAATTGTAACTGAAAAATACAGAAAGATATGTACAGAATTACAAATAGTTAAAGGAATGATATAAACTATAATTTAGGGTATGTTATAATACATGTGGGCGGATTGTTTTTATGATTGGTTTTATGAATGCGGAGAGAGTCTACAAGTCTTAAGTTATATATTTTGGTAAGGAATAAAAATATGTAATGTTTGTTTTTAATTCTCCTTTATACATATTTTAGATCATTATATATGAGTTGGAGTATTCCAAATTCTTCTTTCATTTATAAATTATTTTCTCACAAAAATGCATATAAAAATGGGTCAAATATTTGAATCCTACATTTAGAACTGCAAATTATATGAGAAAAAAAAAACATTTACGCACGTAAAAATTCAAATTAATCCTTAGTTATTTGAGAGATCTACATGTATCTAAAAATTATTTTCCAAATCTCATTAAATACATTCTTCGTATTTATATGTTATACAAAATTATATTATTAAATACTTAAATAAAATTTATTATGTTATATATGGTATGATTTTCCTTTCATAAAATAAAAAAGTGAACAAAATATATGAGTATTACAATAAGATCTCCACTTTTATGGAATTTGACATATATTATAATATTTTTAGATTTAATAAAATAAATTGATATACATGTGCCAGTATTTTGAGGACCTAGTAAACTTATTCCATATTATTTTATTAAAGAGAGATTTTATTAGAAAAGAATATGACATGGTTTAATTGCAATATATTTAGTTAAATAATTTATCAAATTAGATTTATCTTGAAAAAAAAAATTGATTCAATCATTTTGAAAAGAATGTTAAATCAATAATTTATTGTGACATAAGATACAAAGTAGTTATTATATTATATATTTAGACTATTATTTTTCTAATATAAAACTTGCTTCAGCATTTTTAGTTTACCTAGAATACTATGTGTCGCTGTCCCCTTCCATTATATAAGTCGTTCTCTTTTCTTAAACAATCCACAAAACTCTATTCAGGTTGCCATATTTCTAAGGACCTAAAAGGTTTTGGGTCTTAATTTACTTCTTTGGTATTAACAAGAAATGCACAGTGGTAGGAGACTATCTTTCGTTGGACATGTTGTTTACTACTAGGCGACTGGTCCCTCATTAGATACCATTGTTGTTCTGTAACCTGCTTCTAGCTTTACCATTAGTACGATAGTGAAAATATATTATAACTGTTATCTGCTTTTTTAGCAATAACAATTTTATAACGAAAGAGATAAACGGGTTGTCCAATTCGTATACAATCCGTATATTATATCTAGATAAATATATTTTAACAGCACTGTAGCAAACCTACACCCACTTTTATTAATAAAATATCACATTTTAATAAAATAATATTATTTTTAGTGTTAAATGAACGTAAATTGCTTTAGTATCACTGCTCTTATATCTATTATCTGTCTTATTTCTTCTAAGTAGACTGTAGTTTGATACTACTGTTTATGTTAAATTTTAATTTGACACTTATTTTTATTAATAAAATATTATATTTGACACTTACTTTTATTAATAGAATATTATATATATATATATATATATATATATATATATATATATATATATATATATATATAGTTAGATGGGTGATGGTGTTAAAATAATGGATGTTATACTTCGACAGCGTCACCAATTATTTGATAATTTCAATATAGCGGCTAGTGAGTTGAGAGAACGAAAATAGGTTTTTAATTGGAAGTAGTAATTATATCAAAGAAATAATGTTTTATTAGACTTTTAAGGTATTTAAGGTAAAATGAAAATAAATTTAGATTATTTTGTGTATGATGTCGTGATTGATTGATATGTTGTAAATTTTTATCTTTTTTTTTTCTTTAATAAAAACTTCTTCTTTTACGATTTTTTTTGGTGTGAGACGATTTCGCTTTTGGATACTCATTCGTCTTTTTGAATTTTCTTATATGGAGTGATTTTCTAGTATAAGACGGGTTTTTTATGTGAGACAATTTTGATGTGATTTTTCTATACTATCTCTTTTTTTTTTTTTTACTTCTAAAATATTTTCTCACTTTTTAAAATATAAATTCTAAGTGAAGACAAAATACTCTTTAACCCCACAAGGAATTGTGTGACGTTGCACTTGTTAAACGAGAGTTATTTTATATCAAAGTAACATTTTCCTAAAAATAATATCACCCCTTATGTGTTATTTCTCCTATGAGATTTGGTTATTTAACATTGATAATGTATGTAATACTTCCTCGTACCCAATTACAGTAGTTTTAGTAATTAGATTATCCAATTGATTGTTTTAAAGAGAGTACGTGTATTGTACTTGTGGGATGTAAGGACTGAATTATAAATTCACCAACTAAATGTTGCAGGTGAAGTAAAATCCTATGCATGATTACATGTTAAGTTGTGGGAAAACGATGCACAGAACAAAAACATTTATTTTAGAAAAAATATAATTTGACAATTAAGCCCCGCTTAATGAAAGAGAACTCTTCAATACAAAATTAGATCACCATGACAAAACATACAAACATATTTTATTTCCATATTCAAGCCAGAGACCATAAGAAACAAGCACACAACTGTAGCAAAACACATCCTGGTGTGGCGAACACATTCATCAATCTTATTCCAAAGAAAATCACTCCCAATAAGCTTATAAATCAACAACACAACCAAACGTGGGAGTGCGAGAGGTAGGAGGAGACTTAATACATAAGAAGCAGGTAAGCAAATCCCAGAGACAAAGTGGTCATTGAAGGCACTCCCAAACACCCACCAGCGCCAGAGCTGACTTTAGCCAACTGTTTAATGCTGTCCTTGTCAGAATTGGAGAGTTCTATCTTTCGTTGCTGTGATGGCAATATGTAAGGGTACATAAGGGATTCATTCATGGAAGAGTGGTTAAGTCCAAGTAAATGCCCTATCTCGTGCACCGCCACAGTCTCCAAGTCCAGAACGTTATCCTCCCACGACAAGCTGCCGTTTTCACTGGGCAGCGCCCAGAACATGTCCCCGTTCAGACCTATCACCGCTGTCGTCACGTTAGACGGAGGTTTCTCCCTTATAAGGCTGACGCCAAACAAGTTCTCACCGTCATCGGCTTCTGTGAAATTGTAGAATCCTACCTGAATGTCCGCATCATCGTAGGTTGTCTCCGTGAAGTTCAAATGCCCAGTGGCATTCGCCCACCGCGTGAATGCATCTCTGAAAACTTTCGTGAAGTTGTCTGGGACTTCACTTTCCGGAAGAAAACCATACGTGAGGTTTCTCTTTCGGGACCACTGGGCGTTGGGAAACGACACGTTGTCGATGAAGCTGTAGTTGAAATTGATGTCGGGGAAAGCACATCGTGGTTGCGAGATTAGTTGAAGTGTCTCGTTGTTTAGGTCGCCGGTAACTTGGAGATTGAAATATTTCTGGTATTTCTTGATGGCTAATTCTGTTTGCGAGTCCAAAAAATCGTCGAATGGCCCTGAGAATAGAAGGTAGCCAAAGTTATAAAAGTATTCTTTGATTTGAGACAAGCCTTCGATTGGCTTCTGTGTTTGGTTTTGTTGGTTTTGTTGATTTTGTTGTGAGGAAGAAAAGATTTGTTGGATCAGGTCCACGACATCCCCCCATTTTGACTTGAATGGATTTTTTCCCTTGGGCAACTTGAATCCGTTGGAGGCACCTTTAGGAAGAGGAAGACCAGCCCTTGCGAAAAGGGATTGGTGGAGAAGGAGAAGGAACAATAATAGTAATGCAGAACGGGTTGGTTTCATCTTTATGGATGTAAGTCTTGGTCGATGCCCTAGAGCTTGAGACTATGCAGAAGAGTTGAGGAATAATATATAGATGAAGGTGAGGGTTTCTAATTTCACTTTTTTTTTTTTTTTTTTTTTTCTATGAAGAGTAAATTAAATAACTTGTGCTAAGTTAGTGACGTGGGCTCTCTAAAACCATTTTCTTAGTGTTAAGGTTTATGTGAGTTTAATGAGAGATTTAAATTATTTAATAGACTCTATTGTTACTAATAATAAAATTATTTTTTAAATTAAAGAAAAAAAAGTAATTAATTTTTACACCTTAACAAATTTTTACAAAATGATCCAATTATTCATTATTTTATTCTTAGCTTATCTTTTTTTTTTCTATATTTATAAAATAAAAATTCCACTAGCACTATTTTTGAAAAAAAATTATCCAAGTACACTTTCCACTTTAATTTCCTAACAATTTTCACTTAATTTTTCATATTTTCAGCATCTTTTATTTACATTATCTTTCATTTCAATTATTATTTATTTTTTAATTTTTAATTTGAAAATTATAATTTATATGCTTTGTTTTGGTATATTCAATAGTCCACGTCGCTTAGGAGTTGAGGTCAAGATTACTTTAAATACACATTTTTCTCTTAACCCTTTGAGACGTCTTTTAAAGATAAAATTGCGGAGCTCTGATCTCCAAAGCGGGCAATACCCCGAATGCGGTGATTGATGTCATCTCAACGGACTTGGGGTCGAAACGTCGTCGTCGTACATGGGAACCACGATTCCTTAGCCCTCGATTGAGGGCCTTGTTCCGGTATACCTAATAGGCCCACATCACTTAGGATAAAACTGTGACAAAGTTCCAAGCTCCAAAGAGAACAAACCTCATTTGTGGTGATTGACCGTAACCATACAATCTTAAAGACCTTGGGGTTGAAACCAAACAAGTATTTGTGTTAAAAATAACGAGTTCATTACTTTATAAGACTAAGCAATGACTTGTCTATCACTCAGAAATTGAACAAACGTTTAAGTTGAAAATATCGAGCTTATTACTTCATAAACTAAGCAAACACTTGTTTATCACTGAGAAAGAGAACAAACAAACATTTGAGTTGACAATACCAAGTTCATTACTTTATAAGACTAAGCAAACGTTTGTCTATCACTCAGAAACTATACAAATGTTTGAGTTGATAATACTAAGTTTATTACTTCATAAAACTAAGTAAACACTTGTCTGACACTCAAAAACCAAACAGATAAACGTTCGAGTTGACAATATCGAGTTCATTACTTTATAAGATTAAGCAAACACTTGTATATCACTCAAAAACTGAATAAATGTTCGAGTTGATAATACCAAGTTCATATTCACTTAAAAACTAAGAAAACACTTAAGTTAAAATACCAACTTCATTTAGAACTAAGTACACGTGTAAGTTAAAATATCGAGTTCATTATCACTTGGAACTAAGCAAACACTTAGTTCAAAAATACCAAATTTATCATTACTTTGAGGCTTACTCCAAATGCAGTGTTATTAGTTAAAGAAGCTACTAAAAGTGTTTAGTTCAAATCGTGCTCGAATGGTTAAGAAGCTGAGATCAACAGTTCCACTAACTAAGTTAAAACGAATTAGTTAAAATCAATAAGCTAAGCTAAAGTCCCTTAGTTCAAAAATACATGATGAGTTAATATTACTTGATTCTCAAAATTACTAATGAATTGAGATTTATCGGTTCTTTTGACGAAACAAGTTCGAATGAAAATAATATTAAGTATATGATTAGGTAAGTTAGTCATTAACTAAACTATTGTTAATGATATCTGATCCCATTCAATGAAAGAAATCCATCACAATGGAGATCATTTGAAAATGAATGACCATCTCAAAAGTAACCCTACTTATAATCTGTTCAAAGTTATCTACAGACTAATTACATAATGTTAAAACTCATTCAACCATCAACTCCATCCATCTCCACTCATTTATGGATTCAGAGTCTTATGTACCTATAGGGGCATATTAGTATCAAATTCAATATGATCTAATTTAATCTCATTAAATATACTTATCAATGGTATCTTTGTCATGATTAATATAACAAATATCTATAGATTACCATAATCTCATTTATCATCATATTTCTTATTTATTAAGAATAACTCTGTCTTGACCAAAAATACATATAGATAGAGACCAATCTCACTCAAATTACTCACTCAATCTTTCATGATTTTTTTTTACTTATATTAACTTTATGTTCTTATTGACTCAAGCCTGGAAGAATCTTCTGCGAAGGGATCTCTACTTCCTACTTCATCAGCCAGGCTTTGCAACTATTATTAGAGGAAATACGATACAACTAAGTTAAAGTTTAAGTTTCTTCAAAATCAATCATACTCTAGTTCGAAAGGTTCTAGTCCATTTACAGTAAGAACAAGCTTTTTTTTTTTTTATTAAACCAAATGATATACTTATTCATTTATTTTGTTTATGATTATATATACATAATCAATTAAATTTCATTTGAAATTTTTAAAGAATTTATTTATTTTTAAAAAATACCCAATAATTTTATTTGATTTTTACTATTACTTATTCATATAATTTTTAATAAACTAAAAATACAAAATTTAATTCAAATAATAATATTATAATTTTTCTTCTAATTTATTTTTATTATAAAAATGCAGTCACAAAATTATCGTGATTTATTTCTATCCAATTTAAATTTATTATAAAAATATAAAAATTAAATAATTAATCATTTATTTCTTATTATTAATTAGGTCAAAATACGTATAAAATATTCCATTTCATTATCTTCCTATTTCTATTATCCTTTTAAAATTTTAATTCAATCATTTTTATAGTATTTTTTTAGTTTCATATAAATTTAAGAAAAATAAATGACTTCCCCTAGCATACCCTTTTATCTACCATAAAATAAAAATAAAAATTATCTCCACATTTGGTCTCCAGAAATGGAATTCCAGTAGAGTTTTCGTATCAGAAACCAAAATATCAGATGATAATTTGACATTTTAGAAACTGAATTCTCATTATGTAGAGTACAGTAAATAAAATTTTAAATAAAAATTAATTTATTTATTGTTGATATATGTATTAAGGAAAGTAATTAGTAAATCAATATATCATTTAGTTTAATAAAAATAAGTGTATAAATTATAATATTAAAATATAAAATTAAAAAATAAATGATAATGGAAATGAAAAATGATGTAAATAAAAAATGCTAAAAATTAAAATAAATAAATAAATAATGTCTCATCTACGGCAAACTATGCATGCTATTTGAGAAATTAAAATAGAAAATGTGTTACTTGAATAATTTTTTCATAAAATCAGTGCTAGTGGATGAAAAAAAAATAGCGGATGGTGAACGTTTCAGATTCCAATTGCGTTTGAAAGAGTAAATGAAATAACGTGTGCTATGTTAGTGACGTGGCTCTTTAAATCCATTTTATTAGTGTAAGTAAGGTTTATGCGAGTTTAGAATGGGAGATTTAAGTTATTTAATAGACTCTACACTCTACTAATTATAAAATTATTTTCAGGTTAAAGAAAAAAAGTAATGAATTTTTACACCTTAACAAAATTTTGCAATGATTTGATATTCATTATTTTATTCTTATCTTATATTTTCTTTTTTATAATTATAATTTTTTTTATGACCATGTTATTTTGAAAAGCAAATTATAAATTAGTTTATGAATTTTCAAAAGGTTATTTCTTAAATCAAATAGCATATACATTTCTCACAATCACTTCCTTTTTGTCTGACATGAGTGCTTATTGCTGTAATAATCTAGGGGGACCAATAGTTTGCATCACAAACATAATCTAAATCAATTTGATGCCGAAATAAATTATTACTTTATTCTAATATAATATTTTATTCTAAAAAATAATTATAGGATGGTTGTATTTTTGGAATACTGTGATTTTATTTTGGACTAGTGTTATCAAAAGATTATTTTTCTAATTTAAGCAGGTTATATCTAGTACGAACTTTTGTATTAGTCAGACATGTTTTAAAATTAACCCAGTACATAGTTGAGATTATTAAAAAAGGAAAATAAAATGTTTTTCTACAGCCCACTTTCCTAGAAATCCCTTAACAACCCCAAATAACAATAAAATATTGCATTAATTAAGTTATTTAGTTAAAATATAACTTTCATTACTGATTATAAAATTAACAAATTGGTTGTAAGATGCTTTTCCAAGAATTTAAAAAATACATTAAGGTTATACATTGTCAATCATACTGTTAAAAAATTTAATACAGTGATATTGTATGCATAATTTTGTTAAATTCTGTACCCAAAAGAAAAGGTCAAATTGAACTAGACATTCAACACTCTCATGGCATGTATATATGATCATAATAATATGCAGATAGTCCATAGAATTTAAAAGATATAAAATACCCTAAGAGCAACCAATGGGAATGCTATTACGAAAGTAAATAGAAATTACATTCCACATACTAAATGACACTTAGTGAGAGAGAAAATTATAGATATTATATTATAAATATTATGTGAAAGACTTCGTGCGACTCAATCTGAATATTACTTAGAGAAATTATAAATTTAAATCGATTACTATTATCATTTATAAGTAGACAGTGCAGTACATTTTTATTATCTTTATGCAGTTCTCAACAACTTTTTACAGAATTTAAATATTTTTCTAGTAATTTATTTTAAAATATATCAGAGGATAAAATAATAAAAAAAATAAAAGTATATTAGGATAATGATAATAGTAAAAGTTGGCATAAATATAAATTATTAGTAAAAAAAAAAAAAACTTCAATATAATGTCGGTTAAACTAAAAATCGATGTTGTCAAAAACACGATAGTATCTTTGAAAATAAATCAATATTTATAACATCGGTTAGATCAAAAATTGACGTTGTGATGTGTACACAACGTCGGTTAAATAAAAAAACCTAATGAATATATCAATAAAAAATAAAAATTCAAAACTTAAAAATTTTCAAATGACGAGTGAGCACTACGTCGGTTAGGAGCTACAAACCGACGTTGTGTGTTCAACCATGACGTCGGTTATGGGATTCCAACCGACATCATGGTCACACTGAGTAAATTGAAAAAAAAGTTGGGTGAAATTAGGATTTGCACCACGTTGGTTCTGGGCTTCTAACCGACGTGGTGGGTCATCATAATTAAAATTGGGGATTTCAGGCCATGCACCACGTTGGTTAGAAGCCCAGAACCGACGTGGTGCTTCCAACTTCAATGTTTTTACTTTTACACTTTGTCTCCCTCTCTCATTTTCACTCTTGTGCGCGCTACTACTTCACAGTTCTCTCTCGCTCACATTTTCACGCATTCTCTCTTGCATTTTGTCTTGCTTTCTTGCTCATTGTCTTTTGTGGTTTCATTCACTTCATTTTTGCATTTTCTGGTTTTGATAGATTTAGTTTGGGTTGATTTCCGTTCACTAGTTTTGTCCTCACTATCTATCTATAAGAGGTATGTTTTCTTATCTTTGTATGCTTGGAATGCTTTCTAGATGTTTGTATCATAGATTTAGGGTTTCAAAATTTTGTGGACGAAAAAACTTTAAATGACCATAACTTTTGATAGAAAGCTTGGAACGCTCCAAAAATGAAAGTTTCTCGAAATTGCGTAACAAAGCTCCTGGGATTCCAAACAAAAAAATTTCCAAAATTCCATTGTTTATCCTATTTTTGTATTTTTTTGTTTTTTTTTTAATTTTTTTAGATTTTAGCGTATTATTTCATCTATTTATACTTCCCAAAAAGTTCTGGAAATTGTTGTGGTTTTTCTTTATATGTATTGAAGATTTATTAAAGCGATTCTGGAAAATTCTAAAATTTTTTTCTAATTTTTTTTTTTAAAAAAACAACCCTATTATGTCGTTTGTGGGGCTTCCAACCGACGTAATAGAGTAGATACAGCACCACGTCAGTTTCCTGGTCTTAACCGACGTGGTGATGATTGTTTCCACGTTGATTGTTTAACCAACGTCATTTTCAACGTCTCCTGAGTCAATGTCGATTCAGGACCCAACAATAAAAACTTATCTGAACCGACGATAAAAGTCATTTTTCTATTAGTGAATATCTTTTACCATTTTGTTTTTAATTTTATCTTTGAAATTTGAAATTGTTGATTTTGTTTCCTTTGGAATGAATAATTTTTTAATTGATATTTATAAAATCAATTATAATATTTTTTTAAAATTGTGATTAATTTTTATTTCAATTTTTTAATACATAAATATTATTTCTTTTAAAAATTTAACCAATCTAGAAATTATATCTTAATATTGCATCACATAGATATAAAATCATTTTAAAAAGTGAATTATTAATTTATAGTGTTCCTCTTCCTTAATCACCTAGTAAATTCGTCTTATTTTGAAATCTATGGTTCTTCATGTTTCTATTCTCGGTAGAAGTATATTTTTTTTATCTGATTTTGAGGCTTATAATCAAGTTATGTTCGAGGATAATGTTAAAATTAACAATTTAAATTAAATTATGTTGTGAATAACCAGAGTTTGAACAAATTAATATTTTTTCATTTGTATAAAATCTTTATCTTTCAGTTTCGATCTCCTGTTCACCTGTGGTGGATTAATAGCTAGGTCTTACTCAAAAGGGTATCGCTGACTTTATTTATTCGTAGGTAGCTTACGGAGATCTAACCTATACATTCGAGATTT
>Ga0209700_106560_pt1 | contig 17834 bp, 5 predicted proteins | sample SiratroredBW_FD_187528 | JGI IMG/M metagenome (GOLD analysis project Ga0209700, IMG submission 187528) | Root nodule microbial communities of legume samples collected from California, USA - Siratro red BW (SPAdes) (version 2) | ecosystem: Host-associated > Plants > Roots > Nodule | place: USA...
AAATTTGTAAAACGGATGGGTAGCCATCCGATTTGTAAATTGTAAATCGGATGCAAACTGGGGAGGTGGCATCCGATTTACAATTTACAAATCGGATGGCTACCCATCCGTTTTACAAATTTAAAAAAAAATTGTGAATCGGATGGACTCACCCCACTGGCCATCCGACAATTTTTTTTTAAATTTCTAAAACGGATGGCTTCCCATCCGTTTTACAAATTTAAAAAAAAATTCCTAAACGGATGACTTTCATCCGAGTGCCTTACGTATCACGAAAATATATCGAAATGCAAAAATCTTACCTCTCCGTCGTTCTTCGTCGTCGATTAATACTTCCTACACGTTTAAGAGGCTTTTCCATCGTTTAATCTACCTATAAACCTTCAAAAACAGCTCCCTCTATGAACAATTGCAGACCAATTTCGCACTGTGCGGCACTGTTATGACACTGTTGAAACGTTCAGTTTCTATTTCAAATTTGCTGAAGGACTTTCTAGTCATTTCCACAAGGACAATTTTGTCATTTTCAAAAAATATGGAGGTGCAGGAAGAGTGTATTGGGGTGCATAAAGAATTTGTCTAAAAGATGGTGCACAAAAAATGATGTTAAAAGTAAAAGTGGTAGGCCACCTGAACGGACCCAGATAAACAAAAAAAAAAGTTTAGATTTAAAAAAACAAACGGGGCCACTAAAAATAAACCCATTGTTGACAAATTCTTCCTCCACCCCCATACCCTCTTCCTGCACCCCCATACAAAATTTTAATTTCACAACTGCCCTTGTTAAAATTACTCAAATACCCTTCTTTTTATTAAGCAATTTTGAAATTTCTAGTAGGGCACCTTGATGAGGCCATCCGGTTCTCATTTTTTGAGATTTGAGAACCGGACAGCCTGACGTCCGGTTCATAAATTGTTAACCGGATGGATTGCATGGGAGGTGTCATCCGGTTTGTAAGTTATGAACCGGACGCCACCTTGTCCGGTTGTCATAAGGTAAATTTGTGAATTGCAAATCGGATGGGTGGTAGGTGGACCTCATCCGATTTGTAAATTTGTGAACCGGATAAGGGTGTCATCTGGTTCACATTTTTTCAATTTTTTTTAAAGTACACTGTGACAGATTGGGTGAGGAGTAGAGGAGTTGGTTAGCTGTTACCTATCACCACCCAATTAAAATTAATATAGATTGGGAAGGAACAGAGGAGTTGGTTAGCTGTTACCTATCACTATCCAATTAATACATGAAAGTAAAAAAGAAATGAAGAGTCTCTTGCTGTATTTACTTTTCATTCTAATTTCCAACCCCAACCCCATCATCTTAAATGAAGAGTCTCTCCTCTCTCCTCTCCACGAATTCATTAATTGATTTATTGGCTTTCATAAAATTAAATTAATTTAATTAAGGTAAATGAAAAGTCAAAGAGCACTCTGTCTCAAATGCAGTAGAAGAGACTCTTCATTTGCCTATTAATTTAGTTTTATGAACCCAATGAACCAATGAAATGCAGCCAGAGAGAGGAAGAACAGACTATTCATTTCTTTTTTACTTTTAAGTACATTAATGCTCCTCACCAATCTGTCACAATGCAGTTTAAAAAAAATGAAAAAATGTGAACCGGATGGCACCCTTATCCGGTTCACAAATTTACAAACCGGATGAGGTCCACCTACCACCCATCCGGTTTACAATTTTTTTACCTTATGACAACTGGACGGGGTGGCGTCCGGTTCACAACTTACAAACCGGATGCCACCCCCCATCCAGTCCATCCGATTAACAATTTATAAACCGGACGTCAGGCTGTCCGGTTCTCAAATTTCAAAAAATGAGAATCGGATGGCCTCATCCGGGTGTCCTACTAGAAATTTCAAAGTTACTTAATAAAAGAAGGGTATTTGGGTAATTTTAACAAGGACAGTTGTGAAATTAAAATTTTGTATGGGGGTGCAGGAAGAGGGTATGGGGGTGGAGGAAGAATTTGTCCCCATTGTTTTGTACAAAGAAAAGAAAAAGAAAAAAACCTTAAAACATTGAATCAGATTAAGGTAGTTACTTCCTGCATTATGACATGCACCTATAATCTTTTAAAATGTCAAAAATGTCATCGGGTATGTTAGACATTTCGTTCACACCATATAATACAGTTTCATATAGTAGAGAAAACAACCTTCTCAAATTAAAATATGCGGGGCCACTTAGACTGGGATGTTACTAAGAATAAGACCTTTATTTTTATTGTGCAAATGAAATTGTTTCTAGTTGTTACCTTCTTTGTGATATTTTTATTATGAATTGCTTCTGAAAATGGGAAGAAAGTTGAGGATTGAATAGAACCACCAAATTGAAGTGACCATACTTATATTATCATGCCATTTCGTTTCATGTTGCTCGCCCAATACTCTGATCTCCTTCATGCCTTCTTCATTCATGACAACATGTATGTTTCCACTAGATTGAGTTGTACTATTGGACTGAGTGGTACTCATCACTATGGAAATCCCTTTTCCTTGTGACTGTGATATTCCAATCGAAGGAACATCTTAATTAGTCACAAATGAAGAGAAAGTTAATGTTGGAGATGAATAAAAGCACAATGATGGGTTATTGTTGTCAGACAAAAGGGTAAGTTCTAAAATGTTGTTGTTAAGCAAAAGGGTAGGATTTAATATGTATTAAGCACAAAGGTAGGATCCAAAGTGTTGTTATTAAGCATATGGGTACGATCTAAAATGTTGTTAACAAGCAAAAGTTAGGATCTAAAGTGTTCTTATTTGGCAAAATGCTAAGGTCTAAAGTGTTGTTATTAAGCAAAAGGGTAGACTCTGAATTGTTGAAACAATTTAGATTGAGGTTGAATCCCAATATCTGACTAGGAAGTGTGAAATTGGAAGCTTCTGGCTTACGGGGTGGTTGAACAAATGGGGAAGTAATGGTGCTAGGATAAAAGTTTGAAACTAGAGGAAGAGGAGGAGGAAGAAGAAGAAGAAGAAGAAGAAGAAGAAGAGGAGGTCAAGGAAAAGGAAGAGTAGGAATGGGTGGGAAGGGTGACAAGGAGGAAAAATGATTTTAAGTAATGTGAAATTTTATTTGAGTATGGTGGATACATCCTAGGCCTTCTGCTAGCCTTGAATCTTCCATCTAGACTAAAGCTTAAAAAGGAAAGTTGAAAGAACAATGATTGATGTTGTTGATGAAATTGGAGTTGTTGATGCTCATTTGTCAATTTCATGGTTGCCTTGTGGTATTTCAAGGTAGTGACAATCTCCTTTTTTGTCTCTACATATTCATTAGCCTTTCTTGATAAGGCTTGTTAATAATATTTCTTCTTACTTGTCTCTTGAGTTGTTGTTAGCTATGTTAACTTAAATTTTTATTTTGAAAAAGTGGTCATATTATTTGTACAACTTGGAGTTTTGGTGCTCATAGCGGTGTGTTGGTTTTGAAGTGTCTAATTTTTTCATATGATTGTAAGCAAAAGATAGCTTAGAAGAAAGAGGTGGAGGAAGAGGAGGAAGAAGGTCTTGTTGAATTTCCATTAACTTTTTTTGCTTTTAAGACTATCTATCTCTTATATATATATATATATATATATATATGGGGTTTTGTATAAACTTAAGTGTAAAGTTGTTAAAATCATGGATTTTCTCTTATAATGAATACTAGGTGTATGATATATAGATATTGAAAAAAAAGAAATCTTGAATTTCACATCAAAGTGTATTATATAAAATGTGAGGACAACATTGAAGTTTTATGTAATTTTGAATTTTTTTCTATTTGAAGAAACCAAGTTTTATAGTCACTAGTTCCATTTATGATCAAATGTTTAAGCATTCATACACCAAACACCAAACCATAACCTTAACATTTCAATACAAATTTTACCACTTTAAGATGGTCAATACCTCTTTCCAAAAATTATTTAAGAAAAAAAAAACAAATTGCACTTTCTATTAAAATATTAAATTTTACCTTTTTTAATGGGAAAACTAAAATTTAACCAAAACTATAAATAGAAATAACGCTAAAGGCAGTTTTCGAGTAAAAAAATAATGTATATATTCACATATATTTTAGATTAATATCATTTTAATTTGTTACGTGTAAGTTAATGATTTAACAATAATAGTTCAGGAATATGAAAACATACATAAAATAATAATAAATAAAAAATATTAATTTATACATAAATTATAAATAAAAATGAAAGGAAATCATATAAACAAACGAACGGACAATATTAATGAATTGGAGGAGAATTTTTTTTAACTTCAATTCTCTAACTTGTTTATTCATTGATTATCTAGTGTAGAGGCATTCACTCATGCTTCTTAAGCTTTACAGATTATTAGAATAATAAAACTTCATATTTAAAAAATGGTCAAATAATAATATATTCATATGATTTAAAAATAATAATTATATATAATAACCATAATTTCGTAAAAGGGAAAGTATTGGCTGTGTATATTAAATTTGACAAAACTTTATATTTAATTTAAGATGGTCACTATAAAAAAAAAATCTATTAGGAAAATAATCACAGGTTAATTAAGATATATGAGCATTTTAAATTTACTGTACCCTGGTCTTTTAAAAAAGTTGAAATAACTTAAAATTATATTTTTTCCAAATATTTTATTTTATTTGTAAAATATTTGCATCTTTTATAATTTTGTAAATATGTTTCTGATTTAAGTTTTAATTAGTACGTCATATATATAAATATAAAGAGAAAAAAATAATAAAGAAAGAAATATATATTAATTGTTTTTTAATTAATATTAAATTATGTAAATTTTTAGTTGAATCCATATTATTCTGATTAAATTTGTTTTTTCATATTTTGTTTTTTCATATGATAAGACCAATTAATAAATTGAACAAAATTTCAGAAATACTGAGATAAAATTAAAAAATAAATAAATTAAAATGTGGTTAAAAATATTATAAAATGTAAAGTAAATCTCTCGTACATAATCATGAATATAATAGGTTATAATTGCATAAACTTATTTTAAAAAGTTTTTAAAAAATGAAAATATAAAGTTTCAGAAAATAATGTAGAAAAAACTAGAAATAGCTGATAAATATATTTTGAGATTATATCTTAAAATATAAAAATAGAAAACATGTCAAATAAATTTGATTTTGAAATAGTAAGTAAATAAGATCAAAATAATTAATATTATATACTAGACCAAATAACAGGAAAAGAAAGTATAATACAATGCTTAAATATAAGAAAAAATATAATTTGATTAATAATAATACAAGCATGTTATCATAATTTTCAAATTAATTCCTTATCTTTAGAATTAAAAAATGAAAGTGAAAAGATCAATAGTTTATTTTTAGAATGATTAAAAAAAAAGTTCAAGATTAGTTTTCTAAGAATTCTCTCACATAACTTTTTTTTTTGTTTGAAACAAAAATATTTGTACAAACTAATGATAAAACAGAACCATAGTTCTCCTTTATAAAGAATAGAAAAAACTGTAAAATAAAAATAAATAAATAAAATATTTTATATAATAAAATTCTAGAAATTTCTAGACAACTATAAAAATCTCTTGCTACTTGTAAGTAAAGTAAAGGTAGATTAAGAAAAATTATTTAAGATAAAAATAAAGACATCTAGAACTTTTAAAAGAAATAAAAAGTTAGATATTTGTAAGTTAATAAATATATATAAAGTGTAATGTTAGGTAAATATTGTCATTCACCTAATGCATCTAATCAGATAGATGGTAAGCTCCGTTGGAACCAACATTCTTTAATTGTTTTAATATGTCATTCATCTAAAAGGGTCTCGATCCTATTAAGAATTGCTTGGCAGAGGTAATTAAAGGAAAGTGAACATCATCGTAAGATACCAGTTAAAAATACTTTTATATATTACCTGTTTATATTATTTTAATAATAATTTAACATTTAAATAATACAAGATTATAAAGTTAGTTGAAAATACTTACAAATTAATTTTATTTTTGTATTAATTTTATTTTTTTTATTGTATACTTGATGGTTGATTAATTATAACCCCAAATTTATGTATTAGTGTTATTAAAGTAATTTTTTTATTTCTTTTGCTGCAATGAAATTATTGCAACCTACATATCAACCTACACACCACACAAAATATAAAGATTGTATTTGAATAATAAATAATTACACATGCATGGAAATGAAAATTATTTTTTACATTTAATTAAAGGCACTGTGTAAGTTGAAATTTGAGTAAAAATCAACCCATCTAACAATCATAAATTAATCATCAATTAAATCACATATTTCATGTAATTGATTTCTTTTACTTTAAAGGAATATTGGGACAATCTCACATTTATAACTCTGTAAAATCTTTAAAACTGTCTCCTTTTTAAATTGTAAATTAATATATCATAAAAAAGAACAAGGACAAATTTTCTCAACAACCAATGTTTAAATATATAATTCATAAGACTCTAAAATGTGACAAGAGCATTAGTTAATCTAAAAAGCATTAATTAGTCATTCATAATGGTCATGATGTGTTCTAAATACAGATTTCATTCTTCCTTTTAACTAAAATAATGGGAAGCAACAAATAATTATTATTTTCATCATTTAATATCGCATGATGTGTATTTGTGTATTAGATATTTAAAATAATCATGCCTGTGATCATATAAATATTATAAAATAAAATATTATGATAATGAATTCATAAAAATAATGCAAAACATTTAGTAAAGGTGTTAGGCTAAATACAAAGGTCAGCTTTATTATTATTTCTAAAGAAACAAAGGTGGTGTTAAAATAAAAGAGAAGAGTATAAATAGTGAAACTGATGGACCAGTAAAATTAACTCCGAATTTCTTTAATAAAAGATGATGCACAACAAGTGATGAACGACTTCTTTCTGTACTTCCAAACTTCTTCCACAAATCTATTTTTTTTTTCTTAGAAAAAAAAAAAAAAGAAAACTCTAAAACATTAACTTAGGTTGCTTCTTGCAGTGTAACTTGCATTTACAATCTTTTGAAATATCAAAAATGCCATCAGGTATTTTAGCCGTTTTGTTCACACTATATATTGCAGATCACAGTTTTATACAGTACAATAACAATTGTCTTAGATTAAGATATGATGAGACACTTAGATTAGGAGGTTATGCAAAGGAAATTCTTTTTGGTTGTTATCCACTTATGATTTGTGATGATTATGAATTGCTTCTAAATATGAGACGAAGGTTAAGGATTGCCATCATAAAAGTATTATTTATTATATGAAAACATTTTAAATAATCAAATTAAATACATACAACATGTGATCATAAAAGTGTTATAAGATAAAATATTATGATGGTGTAGTAAAGGTTGTTGAGCTAAATGCACAGGCTCAGTTAAAGAAACAAGTCATATGTATAAAGTAAAACAAGGAATATAAAGTAAAATAAGGAAGTGCAAATAGTAAAACTGATACACCAATAAAATGAGTCAAGATTTCTTTAATTAAAGATGGTACAAATATAAAAAAGTAGTGCTAAAAATAAAAGTGGTAGGCCACACAAGTGCACCCAAATCAATAACAACAAAAAAAAATGGTTCAGATTTAAAAATAAAATAAAATTGGTTCACTAAAAACAAACTTATTGTTTTGTAAAAAAAAAAAAAAAAAAAAAAAAAATAAAAATTAAAAAAAAAAAAAAAAATAATTAAAAAAAAAAAAATTTATTTTTTTGAAAAAAAAAAAAAATATATATATATATATATATATATATATATATATAATTGTCAAAAGAAACTAAAATTCTTTTATCTACACTCGTGTTTTAAGAAAAATAAAAAACATTTTAGCAATTCTATGTATCATCTTACCCTTTAATTTCTCTGTTCCTTCCTTCTCATTTTCCTATCACATTATACCCATCTTTCTATTCTTCACCATTCTTTTTCATTCTCTTTTTTTTATAAATTTTAAATTTTAAAGACTAAAGATCATATTTTTAATTGTTATGAATGACAATATTTATTGTGACATAATTATAAAAATAGAAGATTAAAAAGTTCATAATTTCTTAATTAGAATCTTGTAGAAAATTAAAAATATGTTCAACCTAGATTTAATTTATAATGTTGTTGTACCACTTTTGAGTACATATTTCTGGTTTCGTTTTTTCCAGAAATAAAAATGCAGAAAATTTTAGGACTTGTGTGTCCAAATAAATTTTTTATTAATAATATCGTTTAAAAATTTTATCAAAAAATATAATTTTATCCTTGTTAACTTTATCAAATAGGTGTTTAATTATATCTTTTTTGTCTCTCAGAAATTATTATAATAGAATTGTTGTCTTTCCAAATTTTAACTATGCACATTTAGTCTTTTAATTATTACAACGGTATAACTTGGTCTTCTTGATTATTACAACGGTATAACTTGGTCTTCTTGATTGTGATATTGAATAAATTTGATGTTTTTGTTATTAGTGACATTGGCGTGCTATCAATGTAACTTAATTACAATTTCATTCTTTGAATATAGCAATTTTGCTATTTTAAACCATTCCTTACTGAATTGAACAAATTTAATTTTTAAAATATTTGTTTTATCTTATGTTTATAAAATATTTATAATAATTATAACTGACATATGTATGATAATTTTGATCTTGATATTGCAAAACATAATGAAAAAAATATTTTTTATACAAAAATATATATAAAATAAACTTTAGCATATAATTATTTACAATATGATTGTGATAATTGTTCCCGAAATCTGTTGTAGTTGGTTCCAATTCATCGTCTTATAAATTATTTTTACAGTTCAATTTGATTACATAATGTGAAATTATCAAAGTGTTGAACGTGGTATTTAATTAAAAATCTACCTTTATGAACTTCTATAATATACAAATAAAATTGTTATATATATATATATATATATATATTAATTAAATGAAACTAACATTAATATTTCTTAAAAAAGAAATATTTATTACTAAACAAAATTATATTATGTATGTATAAATAACGTTTAAAATCAATATTCATAAATATAAATTAGTATATATTTATTATATATTAATAATATTATAATTTATATTAATAAAGATATGTAAATAATGAATTAATTATATTAAAAAACACATTAATTATCACATTATTACTTGGGTTCATGTTAACAAAAGTGAATTTAATATATAACAGAATATCTCTGTAATCAAAGTAATAGAAGAGTTTTTTTAAGATATAACAGAATGCTTCTTTTTTTTTTAAATAAAATATAGTAAAATACTTATAAAATTTGTATCATTTATAACATCAAAATCTAAAATCTCATAATTATTCTAAGTATATTACAACACAAATTGAACCTTAATTAAAAAATAATAATTTCTAATAGATTGAATTAATGAAAAATATTATTTAAAAAAACTAGAGTAAAGTTTTATGAGAAAAATATATTTTAGGCAATATATTCTCCGTCTAACAGTAAGGTTTCCATACTTTCATTTTGATATATTTGGTTTTTAAATTTAAAACAATAAATTTGGTTATTTATATAAGTTTATCGTATTAAATTAAATTTACATGCTAGTATTTATATAAGGTTATCGTATTAAATTAAATTTATATGTTAGAGTTGAAAGATGATTATATACTTAATTAATTTAATGTATATTTTTATTTATTTATAAGACAATTACAATGTATATAAAACATAATAACAAATATGTGATACGAATGAAATGAGTTTATTTACATTATGGAAAAAGAGTTCAAATAGTAAAAGATATAAAGACAACGTCCAAAAATAAAATAAAATCATATGCATGAAATAAAAGGAAATGGAAGAGTTACATGCATTTCCTGTTTTTGCTTATTAAGAAAACCTTATACACAAAATAAAAGATTTTGTAAATACATATACCATATATATATATATATATATATATATATTTATCTTAGAGATTTTTCAAACTTTTTCTTTATATGATGATTGCCCATAAATCAATGATAAGTAACAATGTCCTTGATAATTTGAGTGGACTTATTTTTATTTTTATTGACTTTTCCTTCTTATGATATTTTTTTTTTTTAAAGTAAAGAAACATATGTATAAAACTTACCAGAGTAATTATCTAGGAGCTATACGATTTTCTTTCTCATATGTATAAAACTTACTAGACTAATTATCTAGGAACTAGACGATTTTATTTCTCTTGATCATCTGCTGTTGAGACACTGACTTATATTTCTTAAGCATTAAGAATTATTAGAATAATAAAACTTAGCATTTAAAAAATACCAAATAATGTGGTTTAAGAAAGATAATTAATGATATATATATATATATATATATATATATATATATATATATATATAATTAATCTTCGGCTTGTTTTAATTTAAGATAATGTAAACCAGATTGATCAAGACATATGAGCATTTTAAATTTTCTTTTATGTATGCTCATCTTTTAAAAAAAATTGAAATAAGTTAAAATTATATTTTTCCAAACATTTTCTATTTGTAAAATATTTACAGCTTGTAAATATGTTTATGATTGAAGTTTTAATTAACAAGTCACATATACGGATAGAAAAAGAAATAAAGAAAAAAATGTATATTAGTTGTTTCTCTGCAAATTAATATTGAATAATGTAATTTTTTAGTTTATAATACATATTACTATGGTTATAATTATTTTTTCATATTTTGTATATGAGAAGGCCAATTAACTAAACTAACAAAAAAATTTATAATAATTAATATTAGTGTGATTTTATTATTATATACATATTATTATAAATAATAATAATTTATAATAATAGGAATTAGTAAATAAAATCAAATAATAGAAGTTAAACATATTTTAAAAAAAAATATTATGATTTCATAATAGAATAGAGAACCATAAAATATTTTTCAGATTCTACCTTTTCACAATATCAATTAAATCAGAAACAGACTTGTTATTTAAGAATTACGCTGCTAACTAAGTGTCATTTTCTCTTCTACCAGTCAAGTTGAGGGGATCGATATTCTTTAACAATTTTAGTTTACAATCATCATCTTATGTATCAATATTATAAAAAGAATACATGCAATGCTTAAATATACATGACTTCACAACTTTCATAGTTAAGAAGTACTTTTATAAATTACCTACCTACATTGTTTTAATAATAATTTAACACCTAAATAATATATGATGATAAAGATTATTGAAAATGCATACACATTTTTTTTACTATATACTTCATGGTTCACTATGATGCAAATTTGTGTATTGTTGTTAATAATTATTTTTTTTTACAATAAACATACTCACATGTTTTTATTCTCATTATAAGTTGATGTTAGTTTTACAGTATGAAATATAAAAATTATATTTAAACAATAAATACGCATGCATGGAAATAAAATAAAATTTATTTCTTGGATTTAATGAAAGGTAATATATAAGTTGAACTTTGACTAAAAATCAAACTATCCAAAAGTCGATGAATTATTCATCAATTAAATTAATAAATATTTTTGATAATATGTTAGATTGGTGTGATTCACACTATGAAACTTTGTAAAATTTAACCTATTGAACCTACCTAATAATTCATTCTTTGGCGGTGTATTCACAACTGTAGCCAAATAATATTATTATCTTCTTTTAAGTTAAACTAACAAAATTACTAATTTATGCTATTCCCAATTTTTATATATTGGCTTGAACAATTTATTAAAAAGTGGAAATGTTTGATTTGTTTATCTACTAATTGATCAATGGTTATTAATGAAGAATTTAGGATAAAATTTTAACCAAACAATATGAGATAGTACATCATTATATATTTAATCTTAATTATCAGTTTGATTGAACAATAATCTACTAGTTTATTTAATTTTGATAAAAATTAATGAGTTCTTGAATTTCTTTTTAAAATTTTATTATGATTTCATACAATAATATATAATTATGAGATATTAGAAGATAGCACGATCTAACCTATTTACAGGAAGAATATAGTTCCATCACAACAAATGATTTTTTAAAGTTTAAACTCATCTTATCAAAATAATGAATAGAATAATTAGTGAATTGTGATGAATCTCCATCAAAAGTCCACATTTACACTGAAATCAAATCAGAAACACACTTGTCCTTTAACTACAATGTTGTCATTCACCTGTGCATCTAACCACATTGTGAGGTCTTTTTCTCTTATGAGAGTCAAATTGAGGGACCAACATTATTTAATTGTTTAAATATATTTTTCAGAGGGTTTCAATCTTGTCTAGAAATGCTACCTTAGACAGAGCCAATTAAAGGAAACTGGGCATCACTTTTCTTAACAATTTTCATACATGCATACTCAGTACCTATCACTTTCTATCTTTACCCGCTAAAAATATTTTTAGATATTACTTACCTATATTATTTTAATAATATTTAACATCTAAATAATACATGATGATAAAATTAGTTGAAAATACGTACAAATTAATTAATTTATTTTTTACTCTATATTTGATGGTTTATTAATGCAAATATGTGTATTGGTGTTATTAAAGTATTTTTTTATGTCTGCAATAAAATTATTACAACCTACATATCAACACACTCACATATTTATAAAATCTAACCTATTAAACCTAATAGCTCATCATTGAAGTATATTTAAAATTGTAGCTAAATAATGTTCGTATTGTTCTTTTCAACAAGATACTAATTTCTGCTATCCACAATTTCTGGTATAAAAACTTTGGATCTATCTACGAATTGATCAGGGACTATTATTGAAGCAGTGAAACAATAAAATTTCAACCAAAATGACATGTGAGTGTATATCTATAAATTCACTAACTTATTTATTTGAATTTGATACAAAATTAGTGAGTTGTAAACATTGTCTTGCAAAATTAGAAACATTATAATTAGTCATTTTATGAATGCTTAATATTCACAACATGTCTTACTTATAAATTTGGCTTAATTTATTTTTCTTTATTAAACAAAACTAAAACAGACAAGTTCTACTCAAATAATAAATCAAATCAAATCCTTTTTTCTAATTTTAATATTATAAATATTAATATTGATTTTTAATATTGATGTTAACTATAATAAATCAGTTTTTTTGTAATATTGATGTTATTCAGATATGTACTTATTGGATGAGAATAATAATTTATATTAATACTAAGATTAAAAAAAAAATCTGGTTTAACTTTTCTTTTTCTTTTTCTTTTCTAAAAATTCTTTGGAAAATGTTTCTAAGAACATATCCTAATTATATATAATTATAATTAAAATATTTGAAAGTACAATTGTACTATAAAATTATTTTTATTTGAACTTAGGCTCTAAATACATGTAGATTCTTAAAAAAAACATATAAAAAGCATGGGAGATAAGCATGAAATCCATTAAATAATATAAGCTACCAATATTTATCTTAACCTATAAGTTATAGACAGCACATAGGTTTTCAATTATCATCTTTGTGTTCAAAGTTCCAAAACATCTTAAAATTATAAAAAAAAATTATATTGCATTGTAGAATGTGTTCCTTTTTCACTTCAAGTCTCGTGTCTGAACCAGTCTCTAATAGTTCTGACAAGAATCTTGGTCTCATTTAAAGAAAGAGACCTGAGTCCTTGAGCAACAACATCTCCAGAGTATACAATTTACCCACTTCCCACCTTGCTTCCTGATTTTCCAATCAAAATCACCACCACAAAATTTAGACAAGTTATATAAGAGAAATTTTACAAATTATCTTACTAGTCAGTGAAAAAATATTTCTTCTTATTTTTCTTTTCTTAAAAGTATTTATGAAAAGAAAATTCTAAATAGAGTAATAATTAGAAAATTTGTTATTTCTGGAAGGATTTTAGAATGGTTAAACTGTGTTTTATACAAAGCAATTTGTATGAATTAAGACATGATGATTCAAAAAAGATGAAAACTTTACTGTAATGAACAGGTGTGGTACAAAAGGAGGATGCAAAGAAGTTTGACCTAAATACATGGTGTGATGTGGTTACCACTCAATGTTACTTTCTCTAATGTCCCTCCCAAATGACTCCACACGAGGATTTAGTGTTTTTTCAAGAATATTTGTCTCATCAATTGCGTCAAAATTGAACTTCACCTGAGACAGGTAAATCATATAAGAAAAATCTCATCAATGTCACCCATAATCTTTCAAGGATAAGTTATGATTCAAGAACAAGTTCTAAGATATACAGCATTAGACAAACCAATAGTATATGTGCTCAATATCTTTTTCTTAGAATTGTTGGTAGTCTAAGTCTTAGGTATTGGATTAGTTATTTTTCTTGCTGAATCTAAGTCTTGAACATTGGATTAGATGTTAATTTCTGGTACGGGCATACTTAATAAGTCTTCTGAAAGAAGATAGATCTATGTGTGACCTATATGTATGAGTTTCACATGAGTACTTGAAATGAAAAAGAAAAACTTGTATTAAAATTTGATATGCTAGACTTTAAGAAAATTATTATGACTGATATAATTTGTTCTTTTTGCATGTATTTTTTAGGTTATAAAATTTTAATTTCACTAGCTTACTCTTACTTTTCATGTTATTATATGAACTGCAATGACTGTACTGAGTACACGAGCAGGTGCAGATGCAGGTTTTGAAGCACCTTAAAGATTATATGCCCTTAAATTGATTTTCCTTTTGTCTTGTAAATACTTGTATATATGTTTGATATATTTAAAGACTTTATGACCTTATGATGGTCTATCTTTTGTCATGTAGACAGTTTGTATATAAGTTTGATATATTTGGATACTTTATGTTATACTTTGAACTTTGAATGCATGTTAATACTTGGTATTAGATAAAAGTTAGTTATTTTGAAAAATCATTGTCTGATGCTTTTGCTCAGGCGAGGGAATCTCGCCCAAGCGAAGTATGCAGAAAAGATTAAATCTACAAGTCTCACTTGAGCGAGGTGTAGCTTGCCCTGAGCGAGGTGCAGCTCACCTGAACGAGCTCTTTGTAAAAAAAAGGGGTACTCTCAGGTTGATTTTCGCTCAAGGAGAAGTTTTTCGCCCAAGCGAGAAGAGATTTTTTGCCCAAGAGAGAGTATTCTCGCTGAAGGGAAAATAACACTGGAAGTAGAGTGCTCTCTAGACCATTTTCGCTCAAGCTAGAGAATTTTCGCTCAAGCGAGGGAATTCTTGCTCAAGCTAAAAAAAAATTGATTTCTTCTTTTCTTCTCTTCTTCTTTTCTTCTCTTCTTCTTTTATTCTTTTCTTTATTCTTTTATTTTTTATGTAATAAATGTTTTATGGTTTGAAATTATACTTTGTTTATCTATAAGAGTTGAATGACAACTGCTATAGAATTTTTGGGTTGTTACATTATGTATAAAGTATTGGTACAGAGATCCTCAATTTTTACTAATGATCTAAGTTTTATAGACTAAGACATGAGGTGATGAGAAGTTGTGAGGGAGTTCATACACACCGAGATCGTTGGTAGACACTCAGTATTAGATGTTCAAACTGACTCTGACTCTGGTTCTTTCTCTTAGATTCGGTAATAATCTAAGTCTTAACTATTAGATTAGATGTTAGTCTACGGTAGAGCCTACTTAATATGAGTCTTCCAGAAGACGTTTGTTGAATATCTTGGTGTATGAATCTATGTGTGATCTATATGAATGATGTACTTGGTATTAAAATTTTATATGTTAATATTTAAAGAAATTCTTATGAATGACTACTTCGATTTATTCTTTTTGTATGTATTGAGTATGATGTAAAAAAAAAGAATTCACTAACTTACTTTTTGTTTTTCTTGTTGTGCTATGAAGTGTTATGATTGTACTATATTCATGAGTAGATACACATGCAAGTAAGAAAGCATGTAAAAGATCATAAGCTTTTATTTAAAATTTATTTCCTTTTATTGGATTCACTTCACTACGTACTAAACAAATAATTTCTTCATTAAAAATCAAAATCGAAACTAGTTTTCTCTTCCTTACTTTAAGAGCTTGAAGACTATACTCCAAATAGCATTTACTTAAATCTAGTGGATTATGTTTTGTGAATCTAATATATAGAGATTTTAGACAAAATTATATATATATATATATATATATATATGACAGTTTTTTAATTAAAAAAAGTAGTTTGTTTCTAATTTTCTAAAATGTTAAATTTAATATTTTACGTTTTGAAGGTGAATTAAAGTATTTATTGATCAAATCTTACACGTATTAACGATTCAAAACCATTACAAAATAACATTTTAAAAGGTTTATTATATAGAAGAGTGAGTTTTAATTACTGCTATAATTGAAAAATAAAACATAAAAACTCTTTCTATTTTTCTTTAATCTTATCCTTTATTTAAGAATGATAAAATGAGTGTGAAATGATGAGTAAGTTGTCATTTTTAATTTGTCTTTCAAGCCAAAAGTAATTCAAACAAGTTGGTCTATAATTTTTTTTAAGAAAAATATTACTATAAAGACTATTATAAATAACTACAATTTTTGTATTGTGTTAATTTAATGAATACAAAAATGAAATATTATTATAATGTAATAAATATTTACAAATTGTAAATAATAATTATAAGTAATTTAATGCGTGTAAGTTTTACCATTTACATAGTTAACTAGTTAAAAGCTTAAGAAGATATTTACATTTGTTTTAAATATATATATATATATATATAATTGTCAAAAACAAATTAAATTTCTTTTATCTACACTTCTTTTAAGAAAAACAAAAGACATTTTATCAAATGTATGTATCGTCTTACCCTTTAATTTATGTGTTCCTTCTTTCTTATTTCCTTATCACGTAGATACCCAACCTTAGATAGTAGTTGATAAATGTTAAATTTCAAAGGTTAAAGATGATACTTTTAATTGTCACGGAACTAATCACCCGTGACATAATTATTATAAAAATAGAAAATTAAAAATTCTATAATTTCATAATTAGACTTTTATGGAAGATTAAAAATATGTTTAACCTAGATTTAATTTATAATATTGTTGCACCACTTTTGAGTACATATGTGTAATTTCATTTTTGTAGAAATAAAAATGCAAAAAAAATCTTAAGACCTGTGTGTACAAATAAAAATTTGATTAAGTAATATAGTTTAAAAAATTTTATCAAAACACAGTTTAATCTTTGTCAACTTTATCCAACACCTGTTTAATTATATTTTTTTCTCTTAAAAAATTATTATAATATAATTGTTGTGTCTCCAAACTTTAACTACACACATTTAATCTTTTAATTATTATGTATAACTGCACACATATACTTTTCATTTAATATTTAATAAATTTGATTTTTTTTTGTTATTAGTGACATTGACTTGCTTGCAATGTAACCTAATTACAATTTTGATTCTTTAAATATAACAATTTTGTTATTTTAAACCCTTCCTTATTGAATTGAACAAATTTAATTTTCCAATAATATTTGTTTTGTCTTATGTTTATAAAATATTTATAATAATTATAACTGACAAATGTATGATAATTTTGATCCTGATATTGCAAAACATAATAAAAAAAATATTTTTTATAAAATTATATCAAATAAAATTTAGCATATAATTACATACAATATGAATGTGATTATTGTTTCCTCAAATTCTGTTGTAATTGGTTCCAAATCATCTGTTATAAATTATTTTTACACTTCAATTTGGTTACTTAATGTGAAATTATCAAAGTATTGAACGTGCTATTTAATTAAAAATCTACGTTTATGAACTTCTATAATATACAGATAAAAATGTTATATATATATATATATATATATATAT
>Ga0209700_106561_pt1 | contig 17825 bp, 8 predicted proteins | sample SiratroredBW_FD_187528 | JGI IMG/M metagenome (GOLD analysis project Ga0209700, IMG submission 187528) | Root nodule microbial communities of legume samples collected from California, USA - Siratro red BW (SPAdes) (version 2) | ecosystem: Host-associated > Plants > Roots > Nodule | place: USA...
AAAAATGTTTTTTTTTTTTTTTTTTTCAATTTAAGAGATTAAAATTATTGTCTGAAATTAGAGAGACAAACACGGATTTTATTCTGAACATGAGGACAACAAACCTAATTAAGCCCTGAATTAAAGGTGACCTTTAATTCTGGAAAGAAAATAAAATAAAAGAACACCTAAATAACTGCAATACACCTAAGTTTTGTCCTAATGAAAATCCTACAATCCTCTGAAATTAGCAATGTATTACAACAACTTTGCAGGAAAATTTCACTAGTCCAAAAAATACCACCTATTGCTGATAGCGTGATACACAATTGCATTGTTCAAAATGAAGATACTCTAGGAACATCCACTGGAAACTGGTCGATCTCATCAATCCAAGGACTCTTTTCCTTGGTAGAGTCGATGGTCCTGAGAGCCTTCCACACTGCACTGTTACACTTGAATCCAGAACCAAATGCTATTTGCCATGTTCTGTCTCCTTTTCTGATCCTCCCTTTGGCTTCAGTGTAAGCCAGCTCATACCAAAGTGAACTGCTGGATGTGTTTCCAAAACGATAGAGGGTCATCCTTGACGGCTCCATATGCCAAGGAGACAGCTGCAAGTTTTTCTCCAGTTCATCCAAAACAGCTCTACCACCAGCATGGATGCAAAAATGTTCAAAAGCTAGCTTGAAATCTGGAATATAAGGTTTGATCTTCATCTTGAAAATTTTCTTCCCAACTAAAGTGGCAAAGAATAACAGCTGTTCTGATGTTGGAAGTACGAGAGGTCCCAGTGTAGTGATATTGGTTTTTAAAGCATCACCAGCAACAGCCATCAGATCTTTTGACAAAGTAACACCAATCTTGCCATTGGAATCTTCTTCTTGTGTTACACAGCTAAAGCATTTGTCATCAGCACCCTTATGAGTGCGAACCGTGGTGACCAATCTGTACTTGGATCTTCTTCTGTCCGAGCTTTTATTGGAGAGCAGAACTGCAGCTCCTCCCATACGAAACAAACAATTGGAAACAAGCTTTGATCGGTCGTTTCCAAAATACCAATTCAATGTGATGTTTTCCATGCTAATGACCAATGCATAGGAGTTGGGGTTGGCCTGGAGAAGATCTTTGGCAAGATCAATTGAGATCAGCCCTGCGCTGCAACCCATTCCACCAAGGTTGTAGCTTCTTATATTCCCCCGAAGCTTGTAATGGTTGACAATCATTGCCGAAAGTGATGGAGTAGGGTTGAACAAACTACAGTTTACAATCAGAATCCCAATGTCCTTAGGCTTCACAGAGGTTTTGGCTAATAGCTCATCAATGGCACCAAACATCACAGCCTCAGCTTCTTTTCTAGCTTCTTTCATTGAAGGGTTGGGAGGAATGTTGAGGACAGCTTCAGGAAGGTAAGTGGCCTCCCCAAGGCCAGATCTCTCAAGGATCTTCCGCTGGAATTCAAGATTTTCCTCAGTGAAAGAACCGGTCAACCGAGAGTGGTCTATGAATGTCCTCTTTGTGCACTGCCGAGATTCTTCAGGCTTGTAACAAGAGAAATTGACAAGGTACACCGGCCGAGGACGAGTGAGGAAGTAGAGAGTTGATAGGAAAACAAGGAGGGTCGAGCATAGAATGACAGATATCAAGTTGTATTGCAGATGCTGCCAAATATCATTGAAGTCTTGGAAGGAGAAGGTGGAGAGCTGAGCAGCAATCAGCACCACAAGGGGGGTAAGGCAGAGGTACATTCCATGAGTGATGAGGTAATGGTAACCGAGTTTCACATACTTCAACTTGATAGATTTCTTGAAATCAGGAAGACTTCGGGAAGAAGAGGCCATGGAGGGTGTACCTTGCCTTGCATCTGTCATTTTGCCCTGTTCAAAACTTGAATCTGCATTGGTTAGATAACTTGCTATAACCAAAATATGACAATGATAACAAAAAGGCTTTCAAGCATAGACATCTTAGAACGGTAACACAGTGCCCCCAAAAAAATCCCTTTTCCACTAAACAACAAATAATAATAAAGCTTGCTTTCTCTAATTATGATGCATTGAGTGAACACTCAAGACACAAATCATGTGAATGTGAAAATTGTCTGTGTATAGAGAGCAACAAAGTTAGAGAAATTGAAAAGGCCATACACACCATATGAACTGTAGGAAAGCAAAACTCAATTTTATTTGATTAAACACATCCATGCGGACAAACTTATCCATGCGGACAAGCACATCCCCTCTTATTCTTTTCACATAGCAAACCAAGTACTACCCGCTAACAGTCCAACATTATACATATTCATCCAAGTTCATGCAAATTACAGCCAGAAGCGATTATGCTAAACAATAAAGAAAAGCAAAAGGCATTCACTAAAAGCAAGATTTGGATTCTCCAATAGTAGGAAGAAAACTTTAAAGAAGTGAAGCATGAATGGTATGAGCAACAGAAGAGAGACTGAATCAGGAAAAGAAAGACAACCCAGTTTCCAAAATCGAACCTTGAAAAGAAGCAAAGCCAACAGATCCCAGGAATGTAGACCGAATAGAGAGAGACGTTGATTGTAAAGCTGAGAGAGAGAGGGAAGAAGGAAAAAAAAAAAGGTGAGGGAGGAAGAATAATTGTAGTTCTTAATAAATACAAGTGTAGAGAGAGAAAAAGAGAGGATGACAGATAATAGAAGCAGGGATTAGAATTTAATTTTTTTGAAGAAATGAGATTGGGAGGGTTTAAAATGAAATGAATAATGTGAGGGATAATAATGAGACGAGGAAGGAATCGCGAAAAGCATGGGCATAGCATGTTCACTTCTGTATACAATAACAGTAACAGTGACATACATGAGAAGCTCAAGAACAAAACAACCAAAGACCAAGGTTAACTCACTTATGAGTCATAAATGAATAGAGCACTGCATGCTTGCACTAAGCACAAATAATTTATGTAATAAAAATTTATATTTAATTTGTATGGTGCTTTAAGATTTCTTTAACTAATCAATGACAATATTACTCATTAGATTAACTTCTCACCCCTTGATTAAAAGTTTATTAAAAAAGTTAAAATATATATAGTTATTTATTTATTTGATTGCTTAGTAAACAACTTATCATTTAAATTATCCCAATAAACAATAGAGACTAATATAAAAAATCTTTATAACGATTAAAATAAAAAAATATATTAAACACCAAAAATAAAATATAAAAAATCATTAAAAACTAAAAAGTATATATAATACATGAATCAGTTTGAGTCCATTATTAACAAAGATGTTTCTGTAAAAACAAAAATTAAAATAAATATTTCTATAAAACACAACGAAACAACATGAAAACTTTAGCACAGTGACATTTTAACATTATTGTTTATTTCTTATCACCATCTAATACTCATATATATTATTATTTTATTATTTATATAATATTTTATTATATAAAACAGTATCAAATAGAATGCAAAAATAAATAATAGTATCAAAATAGTTTTATTCAAAACTTTATTGAATATGTGCCAAGTTTGTAAACTTGTGGCAAAAAGTAAAGTTTGTGCAATTTGGTTCGTAGTTTATCAATTTTGTGCAGAAATTTTTTTTGTCAGAAAAAATTTATTTAAGCTTTCTAGTTTAAGTTTTTAAATTTTAATCAGTTTGTCCTTTGTTGCTGATTTTAAAGATTTGTTGTGGTTCTTATAATTATTTTACTAGTTAAACGAGATTTTACTAGTTAAACGACCTTTACAATGTTTGACAAACAAATTTTTTTATTAATTTGAAAATATCTTTTTATTAATTTGTAATGTTGTTTAAAATTAGACTTAATCTAAAAATTTTTATATTTAATTTATTTATTAAATTTTTCTTCTGATATTTTTACATAAGTTACTTTTTTCTTATATATATATATATATATATATATATATATTATATATATATATATATATATATTATAACAATTGAAATTATAATTATTGATTTAGAAATAAAAAACCTAAAAAAAAATTAATATTAACATGTCTATTTTTTCATTTTATATTTATAATCAATTTTAATAAATAACTTCATTAAAAAATTATAATATAATAAGCTAGTTTATTAACATTGACCAACTTCCCCCTTTAACTAGCTCTTATAATTTTTAGCTAACATTTCACCTTTAAGCTTGCTTTCCAACTAGTTTTTGTAAATCATAGCCTGTATGTATAATTGATTGATGTATAATCGAAAATAGTAGAAGTGGTTCTTTTATTTTACTAAGTTTACTAAAAATATAATTTAGAAACAAATAATTTCAATTACGAAAAAAAATAGTCATAACAAACAATATAAATAAAAAACTATTAATATATAATCATAACTCACAAAATTTGACTTATTTTACACAACTTTTTTTGTCTAAACAAAACAAATGTCATAATTTCTTAAAATGGTCTGAAAATATGAAATTATTTGTTCGATAAAATTATGCATGGAAAATAAACACATCTTAGGTACTTTTTCTATTTCTTGAATTTAGATTGATCATAAACTAGGTAAGTTAAAGTGGGATTAAACTTAATTACTGTTTAAAATTTAAAATGTAAATCTTAGAATTTTGTAAAGGGGATTCAAAATTTGTAGTTTAAAAATATAAAATCAGTTTCAATGTTTTGCAATCTACAATTCAAAAGTTCTCGCATTGTACAGTCAAGAACTGAAACTTTCAAAACAAAAATCCATTAACCTATTTTTAAAAAGATAAATTTAAAATTTCAAAAAAAATTTATATATATATATATATATATATATATATATATATATATATATATATATATATCTTGAAAAATAGGGGTACAGATTGTAATACCCTTATAATCCTAATTAACATGTAACACTTTGAAAAATAGGGGTACCAATTTAAAATGACAACTGATTTACAAGCATTGACAAATTTAAAAGTATCATTAAATAATTTTATATTTTTTATATAATATAGTAAAAAATTCAATATAATTATAATTTACAAATTTTAAAGTTTTGGATTTTTGTAGAGTTTAATAAAATCATAAAAAAATCAATTTTAATTATATAATATTTGTATATTTTATAACATTATAATTTGATTATATATATATATATATATATATATATATATATATATATTTGTGTGTGTTACTGTTATTAGTATTCTTTCAAACATATTAAACTGATTATCTTTATTTGTTTTTTAATTGGTTATATATCTAATTAAACTAAATAACAGGTCAAACATGATAAACAACTAAACTTCTGATGTAGTTCAACTTGAACCAAATGTTTTTAAGTGACTTCTAAGTTAAGTTAATTTTGAAAATGAATTGTATTATATTTTTAATTTTTAAATAATTCATTTAAATCTAGTACTAAATTAACAACATTTCGTCTATTCATTCTGTATAATACTATCTATGGATTTTTAAAAGTTGTAACCTTACAGTCAAACTTCTATTTTTCTTAATTTATAAAGAATAAGATTACAAAACTTTTGTAATAAAATAAATTAATATTTAACTATATTTAAATCTACTACAAACTTATCACAACCAGGTAAAAAGAAATTTCCCCAAAGTATCTAGTGGCCAGAAGATGATAGAATTAGGTATGAAATTGTCTGTTTGCACCGATTGTTTTAGGAGAAGGGAATTCTGTGTCTAAACCAAATCTTATTTACCTGAATACATGAATTATAACTTATTTTTAAAAAATATTGAAAATAGAGTATGATTTTATTTCTTATAAGTTTTTCCTTTCATTCATTTTTTTTTTTTTGATTTTGTTTGATTTTACGGTGCAGTACACCTTGTTATTGGACTGATAAAAAATAGTTTCGTATTTTTGTTGGCGGAATTTTGGCCAGTATACACCTTGCTATTTCCCTAGCGGTTCTGTTTATTTTTATTTTTTTTATTTTATCACGTTTTTTTTTTATTTCTCATGTTTTTGTAACTTTCATGATCTATTGTCGTTATGCTTTATTATTCTTCTGTGTTCTAATTTTGGCCTTGTTATGACTTTTTTATCATTCCAGCTCCAATTGTATTGTTCTTCCAAAATTATTTCATACCAATAAGTCCATTTTGGGTGACAAATTTTTTTCTCAAATCTTTTTAACTGAAAATAGCTATTTGTAATATTTAACCATCAATTGATTAATGAAAAAAATTGACAATTCCTTTCAAATATACAAATCAGTAAAAATTTATTTATAATAATAATAATATTTAAATAGGCAAAAAATATTGTTTTAATATGAATAAAATAAAGAATTAGAAATAAATATTATAAAGATTTAGATTTATTTCAAGAAAATAATCCTTAATTTTTATAAAAAAGAAAAATTTCTCAATATATAAAATAAAGTAGTAATAGTTTCCTCATTTAAATTGTAACTGAAAATAAGATATAAACTTAAAAGGATATGAAAAAAATAAAAAATAAATTATACTAATAAGTTCCATAACAAATGAACTAGATAAATCTAAAAAGAAAAATTATAAGAGATACTAATTCAATCTTAAAAGAAATAAATAAAAAGTTACATCAACTAAAAATTAAAATTTCAAAAAAATATAATACCTGAGTGTCATTTAAAATTAAATTTCAAAATAGATAAAAGAATATAAAATTTATAAATAAAGAATAAATATTTATTCTTTTATTCATTTAAAATTTCATCTCTTGAATTTGATTTTCTCTATCTACATCTTATCTTGTTAGATTTTAATAATATAAGGTGGCAGTGAAATAAGTAGATTAGTAGACTTATATGAAGTGTAATATAGGTAAGAGTCCAGTTTTTTTTTTTTTTTTTTAAGTGTTTTTTTTTATTTTTTTTTTTTTTTTTTTAAGTGGTTTCTTTTATTCTCTTATTTCTATTGTTGATTAAGAAAAGTAACGTTGATATAGGATTTAATCTTTAGAAGCTTACCTCAATTTTAATTGTTTTTTTTTTAACTTTAAGGGAAAGTTTAAGTATATAAGTTGAAGTATGTATGATTCTAGTAAGTTATTTAAAGTTTATTTTTTTATTATTTTATTTTATGAAAATTTACTGTTTGTATCTGGATATCGCTTAAGCGATTGTTAAAGTGATGTTTAAGAACTAGTGATTATAAGATTATAATTATCTTTTATTGTCTCTCAAACCATAGTTTAGATGTTTAAGCAATGTTGTAAGTTAAACCAGAGAGAGTTGAGAGAATTTTATGGTTGGTGAAAAGTTTTAATATCGGATAGATAACTAGTTCAAACATTTAATATTGTACATATAGGAGTACCTTAAATAAAAAATACTTTATTGGAGGTGAGAAAAGAACCATTAATATTTGTAGAAACTTTTCAATATACAACAAAAGCCTAAATGTGTTGAAATGATTTGGAGAAAGACTTTAACCCCTTAAGAACAAAATCATACAAAAGCAAATTATAAAAAAAAAGTTTAGAAAGAAAAAATTGTACTTTAAACTCTGAGAAACTAAGATGACCACAAAAGATTTTCATTGATACTTTCAAATTGAAAAAAATACAGGTAAGAGATTTTAACTAGGATAAAGACCTTACCCTAAATACTTCGGTAACCTTACCAAAAGTCAAAAATGGAATGCATGCTATCACTGCTTACAAAAATAGAATTTTCTACTCTTTATAAACCGAATGAAAAGAAATTTAAATAGAAATAGATAAAATTTAAACCATAAACAAAAAAGAGATAAACACTCTGAAAATGTAAAATTAAAAAAAAATCATACTTTAAATTTTAAAAAAACTCTGAAAATGTAAAATTAAAAAAAAATCATACTTTAAATCTTAAAAAACTCAGATGGTGGCGATACATCTCATTGACACTTTCCGAATGAAAAACAGATCGAGTAAGATATATATAGAATTTATAAGAAAAAGAGATAGACTTTAAGGTGTGAAAACAAAATCAAACAAAAAAGAAAACAAATTATATTTTAAAACCTAAAAAACTTAGATGGCTGACACTTTCAAAATAAAAAATAGATCATGTAAGAGATTTTACGGATTTTGTAAAAGAAAAAGATAGACCTTAAGTCTTGAAAACAAAATCATACAAAATCAAACAAAACAAAAAGAATTCATACTTTAAACTCCAAAGAAGTCAAATGACGACAACATAGATCAAAATGAAAAATAGATCAAAATATTTTATTGATTTTTTTAAGAGGAAAAAATAGAATTTTTAAGTCAGTAGACCAAACATCATAGGAAACCAAACAAAAAAGAAAAAAAAAATTGTATTTTAAACCCTAAATAACTCAAATGGCGACAACAAGTCTCTATTGACGCTTTTAAAATTAAAAAGACATTAAATAAGATAATTTACTAATTTTGTAAGAGAAAGAGATAGATTTTAAGTTGTGAAAACAAAATCATACAACATCAGAAAAGAAATAAAGCATACTTTAAATTCTAAAGAACTCAAATAGTGGCAACAGATATCCATAGACCCTTTCAAAATGAAAAAAAGAGGTCAGGTGAGAGATTTTCCAGATTTTGTAAAAAAAAATATTAACTTTAAGTTGTAAAAATAAAATCATTTAAAAATAATAAAAAAAGTAAAAAAAAAATGTACCTTAAATTCTAAAAAACTTAGATGGCGATAATAGATCTTTATTGACAATTTTCAAAATGAAAAAGAACTCACTTAAGATATTTTATTCATTTTGTAACTGACGTTTTTAAGTCGTAAAAGCAAAATCATACAAACCCAAATATAACGAAAAAAAAAAATCATACTTTAAACCCTAAAAAACTCAAATGGCGAAAACAAATATTCATTGACTTTCAAAATAAAAAATAAGTCAGGTAAGAAATTTTATAAATTTTGTAAAAGAAAAAAAAGATAAACATTAAAATCATACAAAAGTTTGTAATTTAAACTAACTAAAATGGTAACAAAAAATAATCATTGATGCTTTCAAAAGGAAAAAGAAATCGTTTAAGAGATTTTATTGATTTTACTTCACATGAATAAAAAAATTCCTGATTTTCATTCTTTGAAGAGTTTTTGAGTCAGAAAACCAACTCTATTGGATTTGTAGATAAATTTTTACAAAACATGAAAAGGTGGTGTAAGGTCTGTAACATGATTTAGAAACGATTTGTGAGAAGCAGAAGACACACCATGGATGAGAGAAAAATAAAGAAGAGAAGAACACTTTAGTATTGTCTTTAGCCATTTGTTATGTGCCAGCTTTGCCACGTAGGTAAAAAAATATTTTTTTTGAAAAACTTTTGAATATTTTCTTTTAATTAGTACTTTTATTGTAATAAAATTTCTTAAAATGTGAATATGTAACACGAAAAGGATCCCCATGCAATAGATTTAAAACATATGTAATGTTTTTAAAATTTACCGGAATATCTCTCTCTCCATATATATATATATATGTGTTACTCATTTAATCTTGTATTAGAACAAATAAAGTCAGTAGGACTAAAAGGAATTACTTTTAAGCATAAAATTTAAAAAATAAAAAGGTTATATATATTAAGGATTAAATAAGTAATTAAAATTTATATACTATAAATTCATATCTTATAAATTTATTTATCTTTCTTTATTTATAATACGAAACAAAACTTGATTTAAGGAAGTACCTCAAGAGATAAAGGGTGATAAATGTTGGAGCCACATGATGGGTTGTTAAGGTATCCTTAGTATGCCATCACATACACCTTTTTATTTTTCTAGATTTAGTTTTAAATCTTCCAATACTCAACATTAGTTTCTACAAAAGGGTATCAGTTTTTTTCCGATATAGTATAGTCATAAAAATATCATTGCATTGCATGGGACCAAATAAGTAATATTGGTGAGAAATAATGGTATGCATGGGTTTAGGGTTTGTGATAGTTGTTGTTGAGAACCTTAATCCTTTATACTGTATATGCAGACTCAAATGTTCTCACGCTTCTTCTCCCACTAGCTTCCAAAAGCATTCCATGTTTCCATAGATTCGATATGTTAACTTTATGAGATTTAGCAAGCGTTTCGTAGCGTGCCACCTAGGCATCCACCTAGGATTCATTCTCTCGTGTCTGACGCACACTCATCAACATTAAGTCGCATTTATCCACGTGCCGATCTCCTCAGTCCAGAAGCTCTAAAGCAATTCACCTTGACGATAAAAGCTTCAAATCACTATAAATACCTTACCACCCTCTGCCATTTCATCCTCAATCAATTAAGCAAGTGAATTCATATTTTTGGTACCCTATTATCCTTTCTATTTTTAAATCATCTTTTGTTTCTACTTTTCTTTTTCCTTTTTTTTTTCAGTAGTAAGTCAAAATGGGGTCTCTGGTTCACATAATTTTACACCACGAAGATATTATTTGCTATGATCAAGAATGGTGTGCGTACCAGCTCATGAATGTTTTTGAAGGTGATGATGATGATAACGATGACAGTGATTATGATTATGCCCCGGCAGCTTAAAAGATAAGAGATGTTGACAACAATTCATGCTCCTGTCACCAAGTTAATCTGGGAATGTTTGTTTAGAACTAAGTAGAGGAAGAAGAAATATTTATATATATGCATAATGTTTCTGGGATTGGGTTGTAATCCAACCGTTGTTGTCATAGTTTAGAGCGTGCTTGAATGTAATATATATAACCTAATTTATCTTATTAGAATATTAGTGAGTCGTTTCGGTGAGAATTGAAGGAGCTACGTTATTGTAACATGATAGTTTGCATGTATATGAGAAATTGTTGCAAATAATTGATAGTCCATACATATCTCATTGCTTACATTTTCATCAATAGTTGGCACTAATAAGAAATAATTTGAAATGAGATGATGACTTATTATTACATTAATAATTACAAGTCACTTTTGATATTGCTTTTAGTATTGAATATTTATTGATTGTTGTTATGTATTACTTATTTATTGTTTCTGTGTTATACTTAACAAATTTACTCATATTAATATTAACATTTTTTTATAAAACCAAAAACTAAATAGTTTTCCAAACTCATCTTCCTTAATTATATGGTAATGTATCTCTATAATATATCATACTATTAAATCTTTGTGGGTCCTTATTTTTAAGATTCTATATTTATTTATTTTTAATGTAAAAGTTTTATAAAAACTCATTTAATAATATATTATGTATACTTTAATTTAGAAACATTTATTATTATAAAATATTTCTCTGAAAAAGTGACTTTTAACATAAAAAATAATTTTTATTTCTATTATTTAGTATTTTAAATGTATTATCATGTTAATATACTTTAATACAGCGATCTTATAAAACTTAACTTTTAAACTTATGACCCTATAATTTTTGGAGACGTATTTTATTAACTAGAAAGACTCCAAAATATATTCCTTACGAGATTATTATTTGGAATATTTATTCATTCAATAATTTTGTATCTTAGCAAGCAACAAGCTAGAGACTTATTGTTAGCCTTTCAAATTGCCATTTAGGTAGATTCTCTTCAAATTAATCACAGTTTCCACCATCATTTCATGCTGTCCTTTGCTGTTTGCTATGGAACTCTTTTGTTCTTTTCTCCCTTTCCTCTTTAGTAACATATATTGATGCTTTTTTTAAGTTATTTTCGAACTAACAAATTAATTAAGGAATGTTAACATAAAATTCAAGGTTGCTATTGGGAGGTGTTATAGGATCAATGCCAACAAGATTAGAAAAGTTTTGTTAGAGATCTCCTTATTATTTAGGAACTGTGTTTGCATATTTGAAGCTGTACATCATTTCTAGCAGGCTGAGGTGGAATTTGGCAGCATTTTGACAATTTCCAAATTGATGACCTTGTAAAGCAAAATTTCCTAAACGATGCCATGTAAATTGAAGCTAAATTTATTCTTATTTAAGAGTCATCATCACTTGCCTGAAATAAATTGTGGAATAAACAAAGCTAACTTATTAGACTAGTAGTTGTGATTTCATCCAAGTAGTTCTACATCATTCTCTTTTCTCTTGATAGTTTGCAAAATAGTTAAAAAAAAAAGGAAAGGAAGAAAAAAGAAGTGAGAGACGTCTGCCACTGATACGCAATAATTTTATTGGTACTATATTATTGATCAATGAAAAATCACTTTCCATGAAACTTTTAAAATTTTGCTTATTATTGACATAAGCAAAGTCGTGATATTTATGAATAAATGACAGTGTAAATAAGATATTCTTTCTCTCTAATATTAAAAGCCACTAGGAAAAGGCCATTGTTAATTAATTAATTCCAACAGATGCTTTTGGTGAAGATAACAGATGATGAAATCGAACTAATTCCCCTTGTCGCCACAGTCCATTGGCTACAGAAAGGCCGAAAAGGGAAAGAAGAAACTAAAATAATCCACTAAAGAACGATAAAGATTCCATGCTAATTAATTAATATAAACATATAGCTAAGTAAGTATTAAAAGGCAAACCACTAGTGTAAACCAACCCCTGATGCCCCTAATCTGGCACTTTAAATGACCCAGCCTTTCACTGAAGGATTGGTTATGCTTTTGTCACCCTCCAAGGCTCCAACAACACCAACATGTTGACATATCTGACTAGTAACTCCAACTATTTTGCTGAGTTGTGTCAACAGATTTCCTACGTGGCTGGTCGATATAGCACCACACATCCTGGGACTGGGTCATGCTCACACCCCAAGCATAAATCCACACACTTCCCTCGTGGCTTGCTTGTGCCAAAACGAGGTCCACACTTACCCTTCCCTTTATATAAACACCATCCACTCTCTTCTCTACTCAAACCCAACTTACACCACTACTCTCTTATACACCTTCCATTTATTCTCTCCTACCATTCCTCTCCTGCTTCCTCTACCATCTTACAAAAATGTCGTTCACTGCCAAAGTCATAGCCCCCTGGTGCAACGTTGATGGTGTTGATGAGAAACATCATGCTCCGGCTACTTGCATTGAAGAAAGTGTTTTCAATGGGCATGGAGATTTTGTAAGTTTTGTCCCAGTTGTATCTATGGAGGGTGATGACGATGACGACGACGGTAGTTACGACTACGCACCTGCAGCATAAACTATATGTTGGGTTACCTAGTACTATCCAACTTGCTGACATACTAGAATGTCTGCTTCAACTCTTAATTATTAGTTTGGTGCTATCAAATTACAAAATTATGTGTTAGGTGACTTTATGTTGATGTAGGCATGCACTATATATGAATTGTTTAGTCACTATTTTGTTATCCATGAGAAACGTAGTTGATTAATTTATGCTTCTGGAAATTGCTGACGTTACTGATTGTCTTATGCTTCAATCAAGATGTCACAAATTAAATTAGTTCAGTTTTTGTTCCGTCTTGAATTTCTCAGCCATTAATTTTATTTATCATTATCCATGGAGTTGCTATTGAAGGAAATTTCCACATTTATTTCTTTCCTTGTTTTCTTAATTAGTTTCCTTTTAGTTGCTCTTTAAGTGGCCAGTCCTTGTCTAGTAAATTTTTAATTGGAATCCACTGAAGACCCATTATATAGCTCATGTGTTCAATTTTCTCTTGTGATTTCTGTAAGTTTGGTTCTTCACCTCCTATTTCAGATAAGGCGACCCACATGGGCCTCCAGATAGAACCAACTGTGTATATATACCAAGAAAACAAAAATGTTAGTAATTTGAGTGGTGTGTCTTTTTGCTTGAAAAAGTGAAATTTAAATATCAGTTTGGTTTCAATGCATTCTCTAACTTTCAATTAATATCAAATCAGAAAAAAATACAACTTCTGTGTAATTATTATATACTATATGACAAGTTATACTTATGAATTGCAGAGTAGGGTCCAATTAAAAACCTGATATGTGATACACTGCTGTACAATAAATGCAACATAGTCAAGTAGTACAATAGGAAGAGATGTTCAAAATGTAACTAAATATGATAATCTGCACTACCATCATCTAAATAATTCAAACTACTTTTTATGTGGACGTGTGTATTTAGTTTCTATTTAGCATATATATGTTAATTTCATGATGTGATCATATATGAGTGAATTCCGGATATTTTTACGCTGCATTATGTTCATTTGTGCTTTACTAATGGAATATTAATGGTGTTCATATAATGTTTGTGGGATAATATAGTGAGAATTGAATTTCTGGTTTAAATTCAGCAAGTTAGCTGTAAACTTTAGATTATAAATTTGTACATTACACAGTTTTTTTTTCTTTTTTTTTTAACAACAAAAAATAATGAATAATAAAGAAAACAATTTAGGAGTGTTCTAACCCTTATACACAATACCGCATTAAGAAATAAGTGTCTAAGAAACGAATTTACCTTTCTAGACATACTTAAGCACTTCTCTTGAGGACACAAAAAAACACAAATAAACATAAACAAATAAAATACACACAAGAAATTGAAACCACCCAAGAATTACATAATGTTATCAAGGTCACAACTCCCTAATCACTTAACCTGCAAAACCTGGCCACTCTCAGACTTTCATAACAAATCTCACCTTACTAACATGAAAATCTAAGTCATAACATGTAAGCACACCATCGGAGATAAGTGCCAATCCGAGTAAGAAAAGGTGGTTCTCTTCAACTTAAACCAGAGCCAAACCTTTAACTAAGCTAGACAAAATATTTCTTCAATATCCACAAGCCCACCTTTAAAAACCACCTTATTGCTAAGATTCCGTATCTCTGAAACAGTAGTCACCCACATCCATTTCCATACTCTATTAACTCCCTTCCTTTGACTCAATAGACAGTAGCTTTGAAAATTAACAAATGTAGACTCATGTCTAACAACCACCACGTTCCCTACCCACCTGTCACACATATCCCATACTTGTCTTGCCACTCTACAGGTATTAAAAAGATGTTTAGCAGTTTCAACATGTTCTTGGTACAATGGGCACAACACACTCCCTAGCTGAACACCCCTTCAGGCTAGGTTGGATCTAGTTGGCAACCTATCCAAAAGTAACCTCCAAACACACACTAACGTTGAAGGAGCAACTTTTAAAGATCATAATACCTGAAAAGTCTCTGAAATTTGTATTAGATCTTCACAATTCAAGATACTGTAATCAGACTTAACTGTATACTCTTGAAGATCCTCCTCCACCCAAACCAACCTGTCTTGACCCCTCGCCTCCCACTTGACATTAGAAATCATGGCTATCATTTGTTCTTCTAGATTCTTTTCCCATTCAAACCTCTACCTGTGCCAGCTAGGATTCTAAGTTGTACATCAAGAAGGCTTATTATCTTCCTATTCTGCAAGATCTCCTACCAAATTATCTTTATTGTGAGAAATTGAGTACATTACACAAGTTACCTATTTTGACCATGAGTTTTATTCGTTTGTGGATAATACTTACTTTTGAGAAGGAAAAGAAAAGGGATAGTTTGATATGGTAAAGATAATTGAAAGATTTTAGTTCTAAAATAATCAAATTCAATTTTAATAATTTTTTCAAAATCTACTTGTTAAACCAGTTAGTTGAATAATTTTGTTTAGCTTGTCTTTGATTTCACTTAAAAAAAAAAACTAAAAAAAAAATACTAATTTGATTATACGCGAAACAAAGCTTGCTTGTTTTGTTAAATTTGGATTAACTATAGAATGAGGGTTCTTTTCTCACAAGAATTAATGGGCAAAAACACCATTCAACAAAATATTTTTTTCTTCTAAATAATAACTTTAAAAAATTTATACATTTTCTTAATTGTATTTTGAATCAAGACTTTATAAAGACAAAACAAAAAAAATATTCTTTTACATATATTAGTCATAGTATCATCACATAAAATTTATTAAAAAACATGAAAGTTAAACTAAATTAAAAATAAAAACTCAGCAAACTATGGTACTAACTCAAAAAAAGAATAAAATAAAAAAGTAAAATAATAAAATTAAGGAAAAAAAGTTTGAAGAAAAAAAAAATACTTCTAATACTACTTCTTTAGTTATTTTAATTAAAAGTTGTATAACTAATGCAACCTTTTTATTATTTTTAATAGATTAATAAGTACAATTTTGACTTTTTATATACATCTAAGTTTTCTTATAACTCTTTATTGAATAGATTTTTGTTGTGTTGATACAATACACTGCGGTAGACTATCAACATGAAAAAAAAAAACATCTAACAAACCTGAAGAAAGAAATTAGAAGACTGACTTATGGGATAAGTTTTTTTTTTCTTTATTTAACATGTTGTTTATGTGCATTAATTAATATTTGTCCTTTAACTTGTTGATTAATTACTTTTTTATAAAAAAAACATCACATTTGATCTAAAAAAATAACTTTTAAGTAAAAAATTAAATATATAGTTCTTTAATTATAAAAAAGTAAAAATAAAAAATTATGTTTATAAATCAAGCACTATTTAACCAATAAAAAATATAATAATCAAAGTTGTACTAGCCTGTATGATTTTTTTTAATATATTAAAGAAATTAAAACAAAGAAAGTTGTATTGATTAAGAAAACTTCTATGCACACAACGAAACTTATCTCTAAATTTATTCTTTTAGTATTGATATATGTATGAGGATTTACCAACTACAAGTGACTTGTGTGGTTCTTAAATCTCAATTAAGTTGTAATTAAGTTTTAACTTTACAATTATCTCTTTTTCATGTGTTAACACTTGTTGGTTATGTCTTATGAGTAACTAAAGGAATACATGTGGTTCTCAAACTTCTGTCAAGTCTTTTATGAAGTGTCAAATTGAGTTTTAAATTTTTTTCTTGACATGTGTTATTAAGTTTGGAGTTGAAACTTGATTGGTTATGTTTGAGTAGGCACTTAGGGATGATTTGTAGTCCTTAAACTTTAATCAGGTCTTTCATTAAGTGTGTTAAGTCCTCTCATTAAATGTTCAATTAAGTGCATTGTGAGTTGGAATGTGATAGGCATATATTGTGATTAACACTTAAGAGTAACTTGCATCTTCAAACTTTAATTTAATGCTAAGCTTTTACTTAAAGAATTCAAATAAGCTTTTACTGACATGTTTTCTCTTAGAATTTTTAAAAAATGTTGTATATTGTTATTTCAAATGATTTTAAATTTAATATTATATCATAATATAACAATGTAAAAGTAATCACTATTATTTAACCCTAATATCATGGAAATTGATATCAACTTTTTTGTTACTTCGTTTCATATTCAAAATTATAGATCCATTTGGATTTTTAGGGCAGATGGAAATGTTTGATGCTATTTGAACCTTTTTTTGAAGAAGATGACAAAAGAAATATTAATCTACAACTTTATTTGATTATTGGATTGGATTCTGCTTTTTTATAGTTCTTTGCATAAAATATAGGTTTTATATGTAATTTTTTTCAGTGACGAGTAATATATTCATATACAGATAATGTGTATGTTTATATATTAATATATAACTAGTAGATGCTTAATAAAAATGGATATTACTATTATACTTTAAATAAACTCAATGATGTTCCAAATTTTTTCAATATATATAACTATATAAATAGACAATTCGCACACTAAAACTATAATAGTGTAAAGACGTAAAATTAATTCCTCTAGTAAAGGACGATTTTGAAAAATATTACGAAAAATTATCATAAAAAAATACCCAAAATCGAATAATCCAATTAAGTCTTTGATTACTAATTTTTTTTCATATATAAAGAAAATGTTTAAATAGCTACCTTCCGCTGCAGGATCCCATATTGGATCTACCATTTTGACAATGAAATGAAGTAAAAATAAAAGTTTATGTTAATTGAGGTTAGATGGGGAACAAAACCCCTATGTTAAAAAAGGTCTACATCACATTATAAAAAAAA
>Ga0209700_106566_pt1 | contig 17812 bp, 7 predicted proteins | sample SiratroredBW_FD_187528 | JGI IMG/M metagenome (GOLD analysis project Ga0209700, IMG submission 187528) | Root nodule microbial communities of legume samples collected from California, USA - Siratro red BW (SPAdes) (version 2) | ecosystem: Host-associated > Plants > Roots > Nodule | place: USA...
GACATTTTGTTTTTTTTTTTCTTATTTCTTAAATAATAAAAAAATTCATCGTCTTCCATCTTCCATACATTCTTCTCTGTATTTTGTCCATGTATTTTGTGCTCCCAAAACCACTCCAAAACAGCCCCAAAACAACCTCCGCCGTCACCCGCCGTTCTTCTCGCGTCGCCGCCGCACCGTCTGCCGCCGCCGCTGCACCATCCCGCATCGCTTGTCGCCGCCGCCGCACAGCCTACCGCCGCCGCTGCACTGCCTATCGCTGCCGTTCCTCTTCGCCGTCACCGCTGCCACTTTGGGTTGGTAAACCTAACATGGGTTTTGAGTAAGGTGGTGGTGACTTAGGGTTGAGGTTATGATGGCCTAGGGTTGTGGAGTTGGGGCCTTCCTATTCGCACCTCCTATATTACCGTAACACCCCTTATCTCAATAAAAAAAATCATTTTGGGTTGTTTTGAGTGAGCCCAATATTTAAAAAAAAGAACTTTTATTTGTGTACCTTTATAGTTTAAATTTATATTTAGCATGTTTTTTTTTTCCTTTTAGTTTTTAATAAAAATACAATTTTAATATAAAACTTTGGAAATAAAATTTTGAGATTATTATATTTTTTTAATAATGTTAAATATCAAATGGCCACTCGCGTCATATGATATTTAATATTATTATTCTAAAGTTTTTTAATATCAAATGGTCGCACGCGTCATACGATATTTAATATTAAAAACTTTGGAAATAAAATACAATTTTGGGATTATTATATTGTTTTTAGTAATGGTAAATATCAAATGGCCACTCGCCTTATACGATATTTAATATTATTATTCTAAATTTTTTTAATATCAAATGGCCGCACGTGTCATACGATATTTAATATAAAAACTTTGGAAATGAAATAAAATTTTGGGATTATTATATTTTTTAATAATAATGTTAGATTTCAAATGGCCGCACACGTCATACGATATTTAATGTTATTATTCTAAAGTTTTTTAAAAATCAAATAGCCGTACGCATCATGCGATATTTAATGTAAAACTTTGGAAATAAACTTTGGGGTTGTATATTCTAGATACTTTGAAAATAAATATCTTTTTACAATATTTATTTTTTAAAAATAAAAAATTATAAAATTTCGAAAATTAAAAATATTTCTATTACTAAAAAAACATATATGAAAATTCTAAAATTTCAAAACAATCAACATACCAATTTATCCAAAGAACTACGTAACCCTGATTCTCCATTCTTGATGGAGATACGTAGGAGCAAGGTCAAACCTTGGCGAGCCCTTTCCCAAAAATAAAAAATATTTTTCTTTATTTTTATTTGTATTTTTGTCTTTTTTCTTTGGGAAAATAAACATTTTACAAAATCACACTTATTTTACTCGTTTAATTAAAGGTACCGTCTTAGGACGGGCGTTGTGGGGGTGCTGATACCTTCCCCACATGTAACCGACTCCCGGATCTGAAATATGGTTTTCGCAGACTTGCTTTATCAATTTTTTGATTTTTCCATAGTTTTCCATATAAACTATGGTGGCGAATCCTCTGTTTTAAAAAAATAATTTTATTTTATTTGCTGTCCCCGTCGTGGCCCCAGTTATGACAGGAGGTGTTAATATCATGTAGGATTGTGTATTATATGTGACCACTTGTGTAGTTAACTTAGGCTTAAGAAGAACAATTGGACTTTAGGCCTAAGAATGAGTTAATAAATTGAACTTAAGAGTGTTAATTTAGCTTGAGACTCATTAGTGGGTGTTAATATCATATTGGGTTGTGTTTAGTAAATGTGATCACTTTTGTAATTAAATTGGGCTTAAGAACAACAACTGAGCTTTAGGCTTGGTTTAGTTTCAGTTCATGTTAATACAAAAGGTTTAATATTTTATATTAATACTTGAAATTTGTATATATTTAAATGTATCTTTTAAATGTATTTACTTAAATACATTTAAAAAAATAAAAATAAAAATACACACACACACACACACACACATATATATATATATATATATATATATATATATATGTATGCTAAAACTATAATCTATAACAAAATGAAATTTTTTTTAATAAATAATAAATACCTCTTTAATAATGAAATGTTTGACTTAGTTAAATATATGAAAATGATTCAATATCTCAATATAGTAAAAAAATTTATATTTATAATACTATTCAAACAAGATTAAAGTGATTTGTTGACTTGATATAAGATTATGTGGTTTCGTGCAATAATCATGTATTACACCGGTAGATACTAATTTTAATTTTCTTTTAAATAAGTATTGTTTTATAAAAATATACGATAAGGAGTCAATTTATTTTTAATCAATTTGGAAGGCAAGTTCTGACCTAGGTTGCTATGTAAATAATATATTACCTGTGTTGCTATGTAAATAATATATTGTAGAAAAAAATAGAGTGTTGGTCCCTATATCTTTCATAAAAGTTAGTTTTAATTCTTATATCTTTAAATTAATAAACTTGTTCTCAAACTTCAAAAAATACGTTAATCTACTAATGTTTTCAACTTTGTAACAGATAAAAATATAATTTTCTCTAATTTAACCTAGAGTAATATACTTGTATTTGAGTTATGAATGGACGTCATCAATTATAAAACACGTGAGGGTGAACAAATTTTTCAGGTTTAACAATAATTATAAGGTTGTCGTTTATCCATAAAAATTAATAAAAAAGGTTTTTAAATTATTTTTTTTTAATTTTGACTATATTTTAAAATCATAACACTTGATTTTCAATATGTACATAAAAAGTCACTAAAAATGTACTTAATGTATTAAAAAAATAAAACTTTTCCTGTTAACTAATTTTAATATCCCTACTAATTAGTAGAAATAAACTGTTAGGTCTATAGGAAACAATTAGACACTTTATTTTATATCTGATTATACAAAGTAATGATTTTATACAAATTATCCCCATGCCTATAACAATGAAGGAATTTGCTATACTATTTTATTGATTTTAGAAATACATGATTCTATCGAAAGGGTTAGTGAGAAAATTTACTCTTCTGGCACAATATTTTAAGAAATAAATTAAAATGAATATATTTAAAAAAATTAATATATTTAAAGCAAGGTTAATGTAGGCCAGACCCACGCACATGCCACATGGCGTTTGGTGTGTGGGCTGAGTCGCCGCATGGTCAAATGTTCAAAGCATGGGTTTTTCCCATACACAACCCTGCCCATTCCTGCGTTCGTCTTCCTTATCTGTGACAACCATAAACCCTAAAACACAACACGCCTGCCTGTGTCCCAAGTCCTCCCATTTTTTCACTATTTCTGTTCAAATTGCGTCCTCATTCCATTGTAAGTTTGATTTTGGTTGGTTGTTCGGTTTAATTTTTGATTTTGTCATTAGGTTTATTGATTTTTCAGTTTTGGATTAAGTGTTGCGGTGGTTTGTGGTGGTCGACATTTGGGCGTGCGGTGGTCTGTGGTGGTCAGCATTTGGACATGGTCGATGTTCTACGGTGATCTGAGCTTTGCATTACAGGTTAGTTGAATGGTTATTCACCTCTGTGCCCTTAGCCTGTGTTTTGGAAATGCCCTGTCTTCACCAAGGAGCACAGTGACCTTCAATGAACATAAAAGCTTGGGAAAATCCTCGGTTTTCATGTTTTGTTTTCATTATTTCCATTATTTTGAACTTTTGTTTTGGGGATGGGAGATTTTAGAGTTGCTTAAATTAGGTTGAGATAAGTAAATCTAATAAAAAAAACATTGTGTTACCTGTTGAAATTCTTACATTAAGAACAAAATTATAAATATGACTAAATTGATTTTATAGAATCAAGTTAGACTTTAATTTATTTTCTAAGATAATGTATGAATTTATTATAATAAAATTTGTTAGGCAGACATCACACATCTACTAAAAGTGTGATCAAACCAAGTGCTAGTTTCCATGCTTCAGAAAATCAGTTGAATTTCATTCTTTTTATATTGCAATTTTGAATGTTGTGATTTGTCTAAGGACTAACTGAGGTTGAATTGGGAGACTTGTAGTTCCATGTTCCAGTGACGTGGTCTCATGGGAAGAAATATGAACTAACTCTAGAACAGTTGTCGTTATTATAGAGCAAGAAACCTGCAACATTTGCAGGGATAGAATCAAAGGTGAGATAATTGTACTTTCCTTCTTTGCCTCTCACTTTGGATATACTCTACAAAAATTATTGCAATCTTCTTATCTAAAATAAATTTTTGGTTGTGTAATTTTCTTTTTTGATAAGCAACATTATAAGGCACTTAAAAATTTTACTCATGAGATTGTGAAGTCAACATATATGTTGAGAAATATTCAGTTCAAATATGACTAAACTTTCAATTATGTTTTAGGGGTCCATTGCGGTTGGAAACCATGCTGATATTGCAATTTGGAAACCAAAGATGGAGTTTGAGCTGAATGAACATTATCCTATTTTCCATAAACACCTTGTACGTCTTGATTTTTCTTTATCCTATTATTGAACTCATTTTGTCAATGACTCTCTTTGTTCTTAATTATAATTGAAACTTCAAACTATTATGTGGTGGCTTCTTGCTAAATTTTTCTTGTTTGACAATTGCATTTGGGAAAAGTAGATGCTAGAGGAACCAAGTTGTTCCTCCCATACTTCAGTAAAGGAAAAACGAAAGTTCCTCTAACTACAAACTGCATTATTTCTTTATTTGTGTTGATAATTACTTTTCTCTTAGAAGAAACAATTAAGAAAAAAAGGTTCACTCTTTCATAAAGATATAGTATTGCCCACTTTACCAATAAATGCTAATATTTTGGCTATTTTTTTTGAATCACATGTGTTAAACAATGGCCCTATTGGTATCGATAATATTTTGTTTAGGAAATAAATTGACTCGAAAATGATGGTGCTTATTTCGTGCTTCCTTTTGTTCTCATATTCAATACAAATGATGGTTACTTTTATTTTCAGTGTTGCTTGGTTAATTGGCTGGTCCTTAATATTGGAATATACAATTGGTAGTATTGTTGTGGCTCGTCGCGCAACCCCCAATTTCATATGTTATTATTTTAGTTTTTAGTTGTGTCAGCTTTGCTAGGTTTTGAATTTGAGAATTTTTATTGAATGTTTTGCATGTCTTTAGCTTAATTGCGTGAGAAGATGATCCGAGACACTAAAATAAAATGAATTAAATGTGTGTGATTAGGCTGCACTTTTTAAGGTAAGGAGAATTTATCAGTCATGTCTGAACCGAAGTGATTTAAAAGCTGGGAATGAGAAGTTATAATAAGAATAAATGGGAGAATGTCTATTCTCTCCCAAGTTTGAATTAATTCTTGCATACCTTCTCTCATCTCAACCTTGTCTCGTATTATTCAAGTATGATTTGACACCAAATGAAGAAGAATTATGTTCATTGTAACCAGATATATCACTTCTTCAAAAAATAATAATATGTAAACTTTAAGTTATGATATTTTAATAAACAAAGGTTGTAAAAGTTAACAATTTGTATTTTTCATTTATTTGAAACATTAACCAAATATTTACATCATACATAAAAATTGTAAATAGTCATATCACTTTTTAAATAAAATGAGAATTATTTTTACATTATTATCAAATATAAATATAATAAAATATAAGTAAACTAACACTAAACTTAAAATTGTGTAATCTTGCAATATTGACACAATAATATTTTAAAATATGTATTTAAAAAATATAAAAGATGGCATAATAATATTTTTAATCTATATTTAAAAAATCTAAAAGATGGCACAATAATATTTTAAAATTGGTTGCTAACATATTCCCATCAAAGGTACCTAACATTTTATTCTTTGAAAAAGGAAAATTAAAAAAGAGACTTTAAAAATTATACCTATAAAAAATTGTCACACTCCAAGTCTTGATAATTGATGGAATCCAATCCCATTTGCTAAACCTAATTTGAGTGGTGACCCCTTCTTTCATTATCTTCTGCCTACTCATTTGTGTGAAGCAAATTCTTTTGATAACACATTCATCAATAACGTTTTTGTTTGTATTCATATATAATAAAAAGTGGTACTTATGTTAATAATATAATTTTAATCACACTTAAAAGCTATAATTATGATTTTATGGATTATAATTAATAATACTTCTACTTTCTCATCCACCAACATCTTGTCACCATGATGGAGCATCAACGTGCTGATACTTTAACTAGTACGAGTCAAGTTCATCCACACTATGATGAAGTTGATAACAACCAACCTCTTCCATGAGTTCTACATATGCTCTACTTGTCTTTTTTCATTTTATTTTAAAATTATAATTTGTTTTTAGACATTTTAGTTTAGTATTTTAATGGACTATAATTACAAATTAGTATTTCAATTCAAAATAGACTATAATGTACGAGTTCTATATATTCTCTCATTACTAGATATATTTATTGTTAATGGATGTTTTCTGATTTTCAGGGTTTGGTTTTCAATTTCTAAAACATTTTTTTTAAATTACTCTTTGTGTGTTTTAAGCCCACACTAATGCCAATTAAATATTTGATATTTCACATCATGCGAGGACTAAACCCACGCAATAATCAAAATAATATATTATTTTAATTTTAAGCTTTCTGACTAATGCGAGGGCCAAACCCACACAACTTTAAAAATAAATTCTTTATTTTATTATAAGCATGGGTCAGGCCCCTACAAACTCGAACTAATAAAATATTTAATAATTTACGTGTGTGAGGGTCAATTCCATGCAAACCTCATGATTGTATTTTAAGCGTTTGTCTGGCCCATGGAAGCTTTTGCCAGCTCTGCGTGGGTCTGGCCCATGCACGCTTTATTACATTTAATTAAGTGTCAGGTTGCCTAGGTGTAGCCCACGCAAGATAGCCTCTACCCAACAGACCCATACAACCTTGGCTTTGCATCAAGGAACCAAGCGTGGTTCTCTTCTACACGTTAAGCCCATGCATATGCGTGGGCTTTTGGTGCTTTACGTGGGCTTTTGGCCTACGCTATTTAAGTGTTTTCCTGTAGTGACTATACATTTTTGTAGATTCTTTTATTCTGTTACATCTATAAATGTCTGGAAGCGCAATTAGTGGAGATTGTTCTGTCTGTTAAGTGGAATAGGAATTTTTTTTATGTGTGTTTTTGGCAAGGGGAGAAAGAAGTCGGATGCACTGTTCAATCAAGATATAGAGCTTTGAGGGAGGATCATCATAGTCAACATAGGGAGTGTTTCAGATATTTATGGGACTTAAAGGTGCCAGGGACAACTAAGATCTTTGGATGGAGGGCTTAATTAGATAGGCTCCCATCCATAGCCAATCTTGAGAGGAGAGGTGTGGGGATGGGGTCAAATCTCTGTCCGTTATGCACTAAGGAGGTTAAAACTATTCAGCATCTATTAATTACTTGTGAGGTGACACAACGATTGTGGGTAAAGTGTGATAAGTGGTTAGGGATTTCATCGGTGAGAAAAATTGAAGTTGATAGTAATTTTTGAGGGCTTTCCTTAAGTATTTTCAGTGCTAAAGCCAATAAAGTTTGGAAAGGAATGTGGTTGGCACTAGCAAAGGGAATCTGGAACCATAGAAATAGGCTGATCTTTAATAATGGGAAGGTTGATGAGGTAGAGATCTTTGCACTAGCAGAAATGAATGCTTGACCTGGGCTAAGTTTAGTGGAATTAGAGTGTAAGGGTCACTTTCAGAATGGTTCATGAACCCATTTGACCTATTAAAACAAATTTAGTAGGACGTTGGTTGTGATAGTACCTATGTTTGAGTTGTAGGGAAGAATCATAAATGGATAGTAAACTATGGGTAGGAAGGATATTGGTGCTTTTATTTGTGTAGGAAATCTGGTTCGTAATAGAATACCAATAAGGGATTTTTGTTTGGAGAATGAGAAGATTACATCTTCAAGAATTTGCTCGGTCATCCGTTTGGAGGAGGTGCAAGATTCACGTGTCTTTGGAAGGTCAAAAAAGTTCAGATATTTTAGGAGCACCTAGTTGTTTTAGCACTCTTACTTTTTTCTACTTGTATCTATATAGTTGGTGGAGTGTTCTTGTTGTAGTATGTTTTTGGCAATGATGGAAAAAATCTTGGTTATATGCCAAACGCATTGCATGCATTTCACGTGTCTTTGGAAGGTAAAAAAAGTTCAGATATTTTAGGAGCAGCTAGTTGTTTTAGCACTCGTACTTTTTTCTACTTGTATCTATATAGTTTGTGGAGTGTTCTTGTTGTAGTATGTTTTTTGCAATGATGGACAAAATCTTGGTTATATGCCAAATACATTGCATGCATTTAGCTTTTTCACTTTGGTAGGGTATTTGTGTGTAGGATTTGGATCTAGGATAGAGATATTATTTTCGTATTGTACTTTTTGTATTACGGTTAGAGCACCCCTTAAGTGGTCTTATTAATTTTATTTTTTGCTGTTAAAAAAAAATCTATAACAGACACCTGCATCCATGTACCATATATGTTTTGCCAAAGATTTCCAACCTAATTGGTTTTATTGAATATTTTTTAATTAATAAGATTGATATAAAGATATCAATCAAATAAAAGATATCAATCATTATAAATAAAAGAACAATCAAATAACCAAGATAAAACTGAAAATTTCAGACAGGAGTAAAAAACGTGAACAAAAAAATATGCCAACCACAAAATTGAATGATTAAAAGTTACCATCATATTAAATTTCTCAATGTTCTCATTGAACACTTTAAATGCTTCATACTCACTGAAGTATGAAATGAGTGAAGTATCAAATCTCAATCAAATTAAAGAAATACTAAATAATTTTTAGAAAATAAATTCTATTATAAAATTATTTGATACTGCTTAAGATAAATCTTCATACATAATCAAGAAAAAAAAAAACAAATAGCTAAACCTAGCAGAAAGAGGATAAGCCCCAATTCTACCAATTGAATGCCTTATTACATTTTGTTGATGAGCTTTACACTTATATATCTAGGCCTTCTGAGTAGCAAAGATCAATTAAGCATTTAATATTTATGTAAACATTAACTAATTACATAAATACTTTCATGTGTAAATTAATAAATATTTTCATCAACGAGTAAATACACACAAGCTTATAATAAACGCGTATGTTAATCTGTAAAAATTATAAATGCATTATTAAATACTTTCATATTATAAATACAAATTAAACATAAATATTTAATAAATGTATTTTTTAATTATTATTTATATAAACATTAAATAATATAATTAATTATATTTATTAAATATGATATATAATTAATATATTATGCACTGAATGTTGACTTCATGAAAAAAATAATACATTCATGTTTTAATTTTTTTTAACAACAAAAAAATAAATTAAATAAGATGGAACATTCATCTTTTAATAAGTACATGCACTAAAATATTATAAATACATACATGATTCTAATGAATGCATCTATAAAAAATATAAATAAACAAATTAAATCCTTTCTTATTATAAATATTTTAAGAACGACAAGTTTAACTTTAATTTAAAAGTATTTAATTTATGCATTTATTTATTGTAGTATTTATACAAAAATTAAACAATTCTCTCTGTTTTTTAGTGACAATTTGTTAACAAAAAAATTGTTCCTTTTTATATATATTTTTTTTACATTTTAAAATAACATACCTCAACAAATATTATAAGATAGGAGATAATATCGTTAGCATATTTATCCAATATTATAATAATTATTTGGCATAGGCTTACCTAGGATAGGTTTATGTAAGATAGGTCTATGGGAAACATGTCCATATGAGATTGGTTTATCTAGAATAGGTCTTTGTAAAAGAGGTATGTGTAGAACAAGTCTATATAAGACACATCTATGTAAAACAAGTCTATATAAAACATGTCTTCATAAGACAAGTTTATGTAGATATGTTTATCCTGATAGGTGGCTTGGACTTAAATGTCCAACTCTCCTTTTATTTTGTTTTTTATATTGAAATCACATGACTCAATCCACCACCTTAACTAGACTCAATACCTATATATATTTGTTTGTAACTCAACAAAATATGATAAGACACTCACTTTGAGGGTTAGTAATTATAATCTATATATTTGAAGATCTATTTTGATAAGTTAAATGAAGTATGAAATAATTAAAAAAAATTATTTTTCTAAAATTATATTGTATTTCTTTAATTTGATTGAGTTAGAAATTTCATGAGTGAATTTGAAGTATTTAAATACTTTATTATAATAGATGGGAATTATTAATATAACGGTAAACATTTTAATCCTCTATTTTTTTTTCTTATCAAAATGCATTGGATGTATTTACTACTACATTCTTTTTTCTCCATTGCTATAATTTTCACACTGGTAGAAAAACACTTTTTAACGTCTGCATATAAAGACGGTTAAAACTGAAAATAACGTTGTAAAAAGTGCAGTGACATTTTTGTAAATAAATAAACATTCATAACGTCGGTTGGAGCAAAACCAAGGTTGCAATATCTATATCATGTCGGTTAACAAAAAATAACCATCCTAGAAAAGATAGTAAAAATAAAAATTCAAAATTTTAAAAATTTAATATGGTGGTCGAGTAACCACATCAGTTAGAAGCTTATAACCGACGTGGTGTGTACCAACACGACGTTGGTTCTGGGAGTCCTACCGATGTCATACGCCCTCTGGTAATTTGGTGAAAAAATTGGGTAAATTAGGGTTCAATACAACGTCGATTAAGAGCTTAGAACCGACGTTGTGCTCTCTCTGAATTTGAATTTGGGGGTTTTAGTGGGGTGCACCATGTCAGTTAGGAGCTTATAACCGACGTGGTTGTGCCTGTTTTAACCCACTTCACGCGTTTTCACTTTCTCTTTTCTTCTCCCTCCACTGCTCGTGCGTTCTTATGCACTGTTTTGGCGTCTTCTTTGTTGCGTTTCAACCTCCTTTGGTTCTCCATTCAACTCCATTGCACTCTTGGTCCTTCATTTACGTTGAGAGCTTCGTTTGAACGGTTTCATTTTTGTTTCATGCTCTGTTCGAGGTACTCTTCATTTGAAACTTTTAATGGTTCCTTTCTCCTCCATTTTCATTTGCTTTCACTGATTGTGGTTTTTTATTGACTATTTGTTTGCGTTTTGTGGTTTTAGTATTGTTCGTTTGTCCCCATTTGTGTTTGTTAGTCTTCTCGGTTTGGCATCACCACTGCTCTACAAGAGGTATGTTTTTATCAACTTTGAAATGGAAGAACAATATGATTTGAATGGTTATTTGTATGATTAGAATGCCTGTTTGGATTTGAATGCTTTTTGTGTTCTGTTTGTTACATAAGAAGGCATCGAACGATATGAAACAAATTGTACAAAGGTATCATTTAATTAACTTTAAGTAATATATATCACTCTTTTTTGTATAATAAGAAATTTACTAAACAACTTGGATTTTAATGCAATGAATGTGTGTAATGTTCTGTGGGGAAGATCTACATCCACAACTCAAAACCTCAAATGGATATATCCAAAGGTATTTAATTATAAATTTAATTCTAAAGTAAGTCTATTAAAATTAGCATTCAAGTATTTGATGATTCAACTTTAATGAAAGTGCAATAAGCAACAAGGAGGCTGGGAATGTGGATATTACATCATGCAATGGATAAGAACCATAGCAAGAGCTGGTATCACAGATTCTTGGGAGCAGGTAAGAACATGTCTTAAGTTTGTAAATATGTCAAATGTTTGTCAAGTTTGAAGTTCCAAGATTAAAGTTTGTACATTTATTTCAGGTTTTTCAATATCCAAAGCCATTAGACAAGCAAACAATAGAAGATCTTCAAAAAGAATAGGCAAAGTATTTTCTCCAAATTAGAAGTAGTTCTTAGTGTAGATTAGAAGTAGTTCTTAGTGTACATTAGTGTAGTTCTTAGTGTATATATTTAACTACGAACTACAATTGTATATGATTTGTGTATATTGAAATGTATTCTAGCTGGTTTCTGAAACGATGTAGCGTGGTTAGTAGCTAATTGAATATGTATATTTAAAAAAAAAACACATACACAATGTCGGTTATGGCAAAAACCGTCATTGTAATGGCTTCACCACATAAGTTATGGTCAAAACCGACGTGATGTTGAATCTGGAAAAATACTAAAAGAAACACCACGTCTGTTTTAATGAAGCAACCTACATGGCCAGACTCTTCAACACGTCGGTTTGGGCACCAACCGATGTGGTGATACATTCCAATATTAAAAATTCATATAACCACCACATCGGTTGTCGGGTCTAAACCGACGTGGTGGTGTATCTTCAACACTACCAAAAATGTGTCTTTGACGTCGATGCCTGGTTTAAACCGACATGGTGGTTGATTACATGACGTCAATTATTTAACCGACGTTATGTTTGAAAACATTCAACATCGTCTTCATCAACGTCGGTTCGGGAGCCGACGTTAAGGGGCTCCCAAAATCGACTTTGAAGACCTTTTTTCTACTAGTGTCAGTTTTATTTTATTTTGCTTCTCAACATTTTATTTACCACGAAGTAATCATATTAATGGTTTAGATTCATATTATCGATTTAAGAATCCAAAAGGAGTCAATCAAATTTATTTAAATTTAAAAAGATTTTATATTTCTATTTTAAACAAATTCAATGTTATTTATTTGGGCATTGGGCATCTATTATTAATTATAATGTATAAACTTTTATAGTACAGTTACGAATTTATTTTGTAATTGTTATCTTTCCATGGAAATCACCATCTTCTTACTTTCTTTAAAACTCATGTCCTTCACACCCAACCATACTTCTTTCCCTAGCTAACTTTCTATAGTGAACATCTGTCTTTGTTTTACAAAGCATCAATAGTTGTATTATTTTTGTGTTCCTCATGTATTTACTTCCATTATTTCCATGTTTCTCATTTAATTATTTGAATTTTTGAATAAGTTCGGTTTTTTCTCATCTTAATTGGTGTTTTTTATGAGATAACTTATGGCAATCTTTTATTAATGATGAAGGCATATAATTCATATCAATGTTTCGTGTTTTTTTTTTTTTTTTGAACAACAAAGAATGATATAAATGGGAGTACTTCAGGAGTACTCTAATCTTATTACAAGAAGAAAAAATTTTTAGAATGTACACAAATGCACGAGAGAGGACAAAAGACCAAGTTCAGATTATAAAACACAATGAGCTACACCCTAAACACCTACAATTCCAAATGCGTTGACTATAAATCATTTACATTACTGCATTACACTCTTCAACGCATACACTTGGGCATCTTGCAGACTGTATTTCTGTCCCACCTCTCACGGCTGTCACAACTATCATTGGAAAATGTAAGGCACTTCATACGAAACATATTATCATCTCAATGTTAGCATGCACTGGTGTATTGCTTTCCTTCCACCCTTGTCCCTAGTCTTTAGAACCCCATTGCATAATTTAGCCTTAAGTGTGCTTCACCACGCTCCTTCTTCATTTTTAGGAATGTTGCTAATTAAAGCTGTCATGCTGTGCCTATAAAAGAATACAAACAAACCTTGTACCCTTAAATAAATGATAAATAATTATTATGTGAGAATCATTAACGATTATGTTAGAGTAATTATTTTGTTATGATCCTATTATTCCATGTACTCTATATAGAGAGTATTTTCTTTCATCAACAAAGATGTCATATTAACCACATATTATGTGGTAAATAAAGAAATGAATGAAAAAGAACAAAGGATATGAGGGTGAAAATATATCTCTTTTTTATATTCCCTTGATGAAAGAAAATACTTTATATAGAGAGTACATGGAATAACATGATCACAATAGAATAGTTACTCTAACATAATTGCTAATAATTCTCACATAATAATTATTTATCATCTTTTACTCTAAATTTAAATATAAATATATAGGCCTTTAAATCTTTTCATTCAACTACATCCACATATCTTCATCACTTCATAGGAAATACCTGCATCCATGTAATAGATATCTTTTCAAAAAAACTGTCTAACTTGATTGGTCTTCTTGAAGTTCTTCAATTTATTGGATTGATATAAACACAAAACATCACCAGTTCATTATAGATACAAAAAATCAAATAACCAAATAAAACTGAATTTCCAATAGCAAAAAAAATAAATGGGTACCAAAAAAATATATGAACAATAAGATAACCACAAAATTGAACGATTAGAAATTACCATCATATTAAAATTCTCAATCTTCTCAATAAACACTTTAAATGCTTCCTAGTCAGTGAAGAATCAAATCTCAATCAAATCAAAGAAGTACCAAATAATTTTTACAAAATAAATTCTATTATAAAATTACTTGATACTTCTTTGACTGTTTAAGATAGATCTTCATACAAAACCAAGAAAAAAAATCAATTAGCTAAACCTTGAAGAAAGAGGAGAAACCCCAATTCTACCAATTGAGTGCCTTATTACATTTTGTTGGTGAGCTTTGCACCACTATAAATAGGCCTTCCCGGTAACAAAGATCAATTAAGCATTTAATATTTATATAAATATTAAATAAATACATAAATACTTTCATGTGTAAATTAAATTTAAAACTCTTAAAAACAGGATAAATACACGCTTCTAATAAATATTTTCATCAAACAGTAAATACACACAAACTTCTAATAAATGCATACGTTAATCAGTAAAAATTATAAATACATTATTAAATACTTTTATATTATAAATACAAATTGAATATAAATATTCAATGAATGTATTTGTTTAATTTTTATTTATATAAACATTAAATAATATAATTAATTATATTTATTAAATACAATATATAATTAATATATTATGCACTGAATTTATTAATGTTGACTTCATGAAAACAAACATATACATTCATGTTTTATTAAATATATGCACTAAATAGTTTCATATTATAAATATATACATGATTATGATTCTAATGAACGCATCTGTAAAAAACATAAATAAACACATTGAATCCTTTCTTATTATAAATATTTTTAAGAACGATAGGTGTAACTTTAACATAAAAGTATTTCATTTATGCATTTATTTATCGTAGTATTTAAATAAAAATTAAATAATACCGCCTCTATTTTTTTAATGTCAAAATTTTAACAAAAAATTGTTCCTTTTCATATTTTTTTTTTGCATTTTAAAATAACATATTCTTTTTCAGTTATATATTCTTAATTTAATTAATATATAAGAAAAAAATAGTTATCCTGACAAAGATAAAATGAAATAATATATAAATATACATTAAAATAAAAAGTTGATGAAATACAAAAAGTAACTCACTTCAAATTGGATTAAAAATAAATAAATAATTTTCTTAGTTTGACTAGAAAACCTCAAAAATATTATAAGATAATAGATAATATCGTTAGCATATTTATCAAGTATAATATATAATTATTTAACATATGTCTATCTAGGACAAGTTTATGTAAGACAGGTCTATGTAAAACAGGTTCATATGAGATAGGTTTATGTAAAACAGGTCTATGTAAGACAAGTCTATATAGAACAGGTGTATGTAGAACAGGTCTATATAGGACAGGTCAATGTAGAACATGTCTATATAAGACAGGTTTATGCAAATATGTTTACACTTATATGTGGATTGAATCTCCAACTCGCCTTTCATTTTATTTTTCTGGATTGAAATCACATGACTCATTCCACCACCTTAGCTAGACCTAATGCCTATATATATTTGTTTCTAGCTCAACAAAATATAATAAGAAACTCAAAAAGAGGGTTAGGAATTGTAATCTCTGTGTTTGAAGATCTATTTTAGTCAGTCAATGAAGTATCAAATAATTAACAAATTATCTTTCTAAATTATTTGGTACTTCTTTAATTTGATTGAAATGGAGATTTCATGAGTGAATTTGAAATATTGAGATTGTAGCTCAAAAAAATATAATAAGACACTCAAAGGGAGGGTTAGGAATTGTTATTTTTGTGTTTGAAGATCTATTTTAGTTCGTCAATGAAGTATCAAATAATTAAAAAAATATTTTTCTAAAATTATTTAGTACTTCCTTGATTTTGATTTGATTGAGACAGAGATTTGGTGAAAGTATTCAAAGGCTTTATTACAATAAATTGTATTCTATCAGGTAAACATTTTAATCCTTTATTTTTAGGGTTTTTATATAAAAAATACATTGGATTGGATGTATTTGTTATTAATTTTTTTCTCTATTTCTATGATTTTCAGTTTTATTTTCATTTGGCTTCTCAACATATTTATTTAGGATGAAGTAATCATGTTAATGGTTTAGATCGTATTTTCGATCTAAGAATTCGAAAGGAGTTAATAAAATTTATTTAAATTTAAAAAGAAATTATACATCTATTTAAACAAATTCAATGTTATTTATTTGGACATTGGGCATTTATTATTAATTATAACGTATAAAGTTTTGTAACACAGTTATAAATTTATTTTGTAATTCTTGTTATTATTTGGTTTATGTAAGTTAATTAAAAATTATGTTCTCTACTCATTTGAATAACAATTTAATATTATAATTTAATATTATGCTTGACATTTTTAATAAAATATTTTTCAAAGAATTGTATACTTTTGAAACTCAAATATGTTTATAATAGATGCTGAATATTCCACATTTAATTATTTTTTTACGGTAAAAATAAAGAAAAAATATGCAAAACTTTTTCATGTTTGAGAGTAACTAAGTGGAATCATTTTGGGAGGAAGGGATCATCTTATTTCTTCTTCAAATATCTTTTCATGGAAATCAGCATCTTCTTACTTTCTTTAAAGCTCATGTCCTTGATCTACAAAGCATAAATACTTGCATTGTTTTTATGTTTCTCATTTAGTTATTTGAATTTTTGAATATAGTTCGGTTTTTCTCATCTTAAATTTGTGTTTTTTTATGAGATAACTTTTGGCAATTTTTTTATTAATGCCTAATTAGGCATACACTTCACATCAATGTTTAATGTATTGACGATGGACTACTCTTTCGAATTACGTGCATATCATAATTACATGCATCTTAGAGGAATAAGATTTCACCTTACCTCTAAATAATACGATTTATGTAAAATTTAATTTTAGTTTCTCTTTCTGTTGTGGCTAGAAATTGGAATGAGAATAAAATTTATTAAAAATACTTGAATTAATACAAACTTGACTATAGATTAAAAAAATATGAGAACAAAATCTGCTAAAAAGAAGTGAGTCAAGAATGAGATGTTCAATCCTTTTATTAATTATTCTAAAAAATAATTCTTTTGGTGAATAACTTCCTCTCCTTTATTAGTGTCATCTTTTACAAAGAGCATAAAGTGATATTTTGGAAAGTTAGTTCTATGTCTGGTCAAGCAAACCATTTTACATTGAATTTATAAAAATAGATAAATTTTAAAAAATATATAAATATAGATAACTCATGTTTCAAAATATGATTTTATATTGAAGAAATCTACTTGTCAAATATATTTCAAAACATAATTTTTCTGTTACATGTTTTTTTTATTGAAAGCCTATACATATTAAACTGAGTAACCGCTAACACCTCCAACAAGTCATACTTCCTATTTTTAAAAATAACATCATTTATGTACTTCCAAGTGTTTCATATGATTGACATCTAAACTATTCTCCACACTTTGTTGCGCTTACCACCAATCTAGTCAGCTCATCCTAATGAGTGACTGTGAACTTCATTGTGGTGCACATTTTGTATCCCTACTCATGTCCCGTGTAATATTAATCTATTGATGATGGACTACTCTC
>Ga0209700_106568_pt1 | contig 17806 bp, 9 predicted proteins | sample SiratroredBW_FD_187528 | JGI IMG/M metagenome (GOLD analysis project Ga0209700, IMG submission 187528) | Root nodule microbial communities of legume samples collected from California, USA - Siratro red BW (SPAdes) (version 2) | ecosystem: Host-associated > Plants > Roots > Nodule | place: USA...
TATATATATATAATATGCAGAGAGAGAGAGAGAGAGAAAGCTTCAAATTCATTGGGGTCTAGAAAAATGTAAAAGAAAAAAAAAAATACTAAATATTGTATTAGAATTAATATTTGGCTACCATGTACATGTACATATTGTTCGTAGTTTTATTGTTCTATTATAACTTTATTTTTTTTACTAATATGATTGGTGTGCTAGACGGTGAGTTTAGTTTACATTAAATTATAAATTAATTTGGATAAAAAGTAATTCTAAAGAGGTATGATTTAGGGTTCAATGTTTGCAAGATAAAAGTAAATTAGCACTAAAACCTACAATGAAATTCTTTATCTGATACAGAAGAATCAATTTTTAAGCAAAAAATTAAACGTGTGTAAAATTAATAAGGAATCATATTAACAGATATTTTATATATGATTTTGAACAATATGATGTCAATTCATACACATACACAGAGCAAGATTTCTTAAATATTTTGTATGGTGTGGACTTTTATGATAATAGGTTTGAGTGTAAGTTTTAGTTTAGGCTAATTTGTTTTACCTAATAGAATAGGTATTATATATAACATCAATTGTGTGGTGAGTCAAGTTAAATGAATTGACTCAAATCAAGTCGTAACTTAAATGTCTATATTCTTAAATTGGAAAAAGTTACACATTGATTACTATCTGTTATAGTTTATATCATTCTTTCGATTAATTAAAAAAATTAAAAGTCTGATTTTGTACGGTATAAAACTTACTTGAATATATCGCTAGCTATTGGATTTAGGCTTTTTATCACTAACTAGTATTGACAAATATTTAATAACTTTGTTTACTGTAACATGCTTTTGTATACTTATACATGTTTTTGTTTAATCTTAAGGGCTCTGAGATTGGCATTTTGAAATGAGAAAGTGAGGGGAAAAACCAAAAATGGAGAAATGGCATCTAGGTATTAGGTGATGGGATAGAGATAAAAAAGAATGAAGTAGGGTTGGAGAAAGGAAGAGATAAGAAGATGACAAGGCATGAGGAGCGTGTGTTAGGGGTATGAAGGTTTAAATGAAAGTTGGGTAGGGTCCAAATGGGGTAAGCCATGGGAACCAACACAGGACACATTACATTTATATGCCACTAAGATTTTCATACACCATCTATGTGTCTCATGGTATTGTCAGGGTATGCATAAAACCCCATGCTTTCAATTTTACACCCTTCAATCCAACCATTATTGACCATGGCAAATAAAATGAACCTCTTCCCACACCCTCCCATTCCCTATTCATGCAACTTGCCTAAAACAATACACATTTTCAGGTGGGGCCTTCTCATGAAAAACACTCACTAACTTAACCTTTTTTTCATTTATTCCCAATTAGCTTCTTAATTGTTCTTTTCTAGTTTTTTTTCATTATGGTGGATTTTTTTTTTAACAAATGTTTCAAAATGAAAAAAAAATATTTTCATTATAGATAAATCATGTTAAGTTAATATGATTTCATTATGAATAGATCGTGCCACATCCAATCAAATTAATCTAAAATTGTGATACGTCAGTACAATTTGGATATGAAATTATGTTACATTAGCACAATTTAAATTCAGAAAAAAAAAACTAAAATCATACTATCATGACACGATTTCAATTAACTCATGTTAATACTACTGTTTATATTAAAATCGTACTATAATGACATAATTTTATTTTCAATTAAATAAAATCCTGTCATGATGACAAGATTTCTTTCTAATGAAATCATGCCAACTTGATACGATTTACCGATATTTGAAATAAAAAAACAAAATTACTCATTTTAAAAATTTTGTAAAAAATTATACCAAAACAGAAAAAAAAAATAAACTCCCTTCTACCCAATAATTCAACACTTTGCATAATTTGTTGGATAAGACAAATGAATTAGACAATTTTGGAGGAATGGGTTTGCCTACACCATTTTGGTTAGTGATGATTATGTAGTTGGTTAATAGAGAGGCACACCCAGATTTCCCTTGCAATGAAACTTACCATTTCGTACCCATCAAATGATGTTTTCTTTGTCCTCAAGGAAAAAGGTTGCAAGAGAAAAGAGAGGGTGAAGAATCACCTTTCTTAAGAAGTAACCTTTTGAATCCAGAAATGGGTGTTATGTATCTGAGTGAAATACCTTGCTATATCATTTTGGAAACAAAGGATTTGTGTCCCACGTGCTGTAATTTCCTCTATTAATGTTAGGCCAAAAATTATTCTCTCTTACACCTACACCTTTCTCACCAAAATTCTTATCTATATAGGCATTTTGAAGGGACACCTGATGAATGGCCCATAAAGCTGAATTCGAATGCATACAAATATAAACTAATAATTTTATTTAGCTCCAAAGTTTTCAACTCATACAAAGAGAGGGAGAGAAAGTTTAGAAGAATAAAACTAAATTAACTTAGAATTCAAACGTGAAGTTAAAAGTTCTACCTTAAATGAAAATGAATAATGTATAAAATAAAAAGAAAATTCACATGTTTTAAAGTTTTAGATTAAAAGTCAAGTTAAATCTCATGTATAAGTTGATTCTAACTCAATAAATATAAATATTTGGTTACATACTAATTTTCCTTTTTATAAACAAACTCTGTATTAAGACTAAATTGGGAAAATTCTAGTGATTCTAATATTCTTTTTCTAATGGCAAAAGGTTTATACATGAAAAATGTTAAGAAATCCCCTTATAAATATGGAAATAAATTGAAAAATAACAACCATTTGAATTCTATTACTCTATGCTACGCACAAAGAAAATATTGTTGAAAGCTCTGTTTGAACAATGTTATCTATTGTTCTGTTTTCTTTGGTCTGTTAACAAATCATATAATAGTTTAAGATTTCTGTTATTACGTTTTGTCAGTTTCTAATTATTCTACCCTTCATATAATATGTTATTTTCGTTATAGTTTTAATCGGTCTTGTGACATAGTTCATTAACTCTAGATAAATTATTAGCATGGATAATTAAAATTAAATAACATTATATTTATTTATTTATTTGATATATGCTTAATTTTCATTCAAAAATCTTTAACAATATTTTTTTAGTCCAAATTATTTCTATTATTTTTTACTACATTAAATTGATCTTAAAATAATTCACGCAAATTTTAATTTTTATGAAAAAAAGTTTTCTTTCTTGAAATTTATGTTTTACCAATGATTACAATATTTTCTTTTTTACTTTAATCTCTTTTTTTTTCACTCCTCAGATCCAAATACACTATTTATTTTTTTTTATTTTTAATATATTATATATGCAACGATGAAGAAAGAGATCTTTATATCTCCTACTTATCTCTTCTGATAAGTTTATCTCATCTATTTTCTTAATTAAATATTTAATCATATAATATTTCAAAAAATAATAAATTTTTCTATTATTTATAAATAATATAATTTAATATCATTTAAAAAATATTATATTATAAATTTTGAAATATCACATCATAAGTTATCCATAAATAAAATTTATCTTAAACTTGAAAAAGACGTAAGTAATGTAAGTTGTACTATATAGAATAATTTAATACTAATGTATAACATTTTTTTTTCTTTCTAACTCTAGGTTTTGTTGGAGACAAGTAAAGTCGAACACCATATGTTGATGCACCAAACCTAAAAAAATATATGATAACTTTTATAACTTTAATTGTTATTTTGAATCACAAATATTGCGAATTGGAATAAATTTAGACAAAGCAAATAAAAAAAATCTTCATTTTCATGAACTTGAAGCATTTCAATATATAGAAGTGTGACAAAACCCGCAAGTTTAATTGAAAAAATACTTCGAATTGGGATCCAGTCATGATAGATAAAGTTGAAGATTTGTTTTTTCTTTCTATAAAATCTTAAGCATTCAAATTTGACATACATACAAACCAAAAAACTTTAATCGTGATTTAAATCCAAATAATTTTGGGATTAAGCTACGAGAAAAGAAATTGAAGACTTTTTTTTTCTCTTCTTTCCATAAAAACCTAAAGCAATCTAAATCGATATTTTCAGTTATAATATTTTACAAGATAAATATGTTAAAGTGATGAACACCCAAAAGTTAGTAAGGATTGATCATTAGTCGTGTAATAGTTGGATTTTCTCTCTCTAAGAATCATATTTGTACATTTTTTTTACCCACTTTTGAAGAATAAATATTTGAGTTTTTTCGATGAACATTTATCTTCTGGCATTAATTTTTTTTAATATTCATATCTTGTTTGATTTAAGTGGTGAATTTTTATAAAACTTATTCTCTAACTTTAACTTTATATACTGTGGAATAACTCTTTGAAAAAAAAAATCACTACAAATTGGTTACCATACAAATACATTATGACTAAGATATTATGACTAACAACATATAATGACTAAGATATTATGACTCACTTTTGTAAAACATGCTTAAACTAACAAGAAAGACCCATAAATAATGATTCTTGTTATTGAGCTGAAATGTTACTCAAATAATTTCTCTATATGATTCAAGAGACTAAACAATCTACTGAAATTATTTATCATATATGATACATGTTACATATCATTTATTGAAAGGTTTGATATAACTAAAGGATCTAAGAACATAGATTTTACTAAGTGAACTTAATTTTATATTTAAAATTTCTAATCGAATAATCTTATATTTAAAATTTCTAATCAAATAATTTAGTTTGATCAAAAAATTTGTTGACTTACATTTCAAATTTCTTTTCCATGTTCTTGTAGTATAATAATAATAATAATCAAATTATTATTATTATTATTATTATTATTATTATTATTATGAAGATAGTATTGTTCTTTGAAACATGCCATGAATTTATCCATATAATATTTGGTTTTAATTTTGTGATCTCAAACTCTATTTTAATTAAAAAATATAAATACTAAAATGAATATGATAAACAATTAGATAAGAAAACACAAAAAAAAATAATTCTTATTTTATCTTGATTATATACGAGAGCTCATTAATATATGTGATGTCTATGAAAAATATGTTGTTAGAAGAAATAAAACAAGCACAACTTTTATATTTTAGAAAAGTTAGTCTCCAACTTTTTAGTTTCCACCTAGTTCTTACAAGTTGGGTAAAATAAAACATTCCTTATAAATGCTAGTTAATGTAAAATAGAAGCTTATTTCAACTCTTATTCTTCAACCATTAGAAACCTTATAAGCTACTCTAAATTTCTTCACTCCTGTATCTTTTTCACAGGTCCACAAGTATAGAAACAGATGTAGAAGTGAACATTTTTCTCTTATTTAAACACACAATAGCAACACATGATTAGACAATTGTTCATAGGTGGAAGGAAATAAGCAAAAAAAACCGATGCTAAGTTCATCGATCTCTCACTTCCTCAATTCACAACCTTGCAATTAAGTCTCACTTCCCCATTTTGAGAGACCCCCACATTACCAAGCTTCAACATTGAAGCCACAAACTCTCGGAAGAACAAGCCCTGATCTTTGGCAAATGCTTCCACAATCCACCTAGTTCTTTGATTCCCAACAAGTGACTGATCCGATGAGAACACACCCTTTCCCACCAGCAACTGTTTGTAGTAGTCATTGTCAAACACTGATGATGTTGAGTCCAGGAAGTGTCCAGAATTGGGGTTTGTGTTTTGTTTTGGACACTTCCCTTTCAGGTCTAGTGCAAACTCAGTGTTCAAACTAGGGTCAATGTCATGCAACAAACTGAAGTTGTGAACTCTAGCTTGGAAAGAAGAACAGTGTGAAAAGCCAAGAGTGTGGCCACCAGAGAGAGTCACCATATCTTTGACTCCTAAACCTCTCTTTGCAAAACTCTGAATGAGTTGGTTCACATTTAAAGTTGGTGCAGGCAAGTTGACTGTTTCTGATGCCTTGGACACCCTTCCATCTTTTCTTCCTTTCAGCACATTCCAAGATGGTCCTCCAGACTAGGAAAAAAATTTATCACATGATCATTACAACATATAAAACAAGTTATATCATATCAAGCTCGGATAGTGACAAGAAACACTGATATCTTTAAAATATAAGAGATGAAAAATACAAATTTATACATATATAATTTAAATATTTTTTATTATATATAGGATTTTTTTTTATCTGTGTAAGTTTATAAGTTTTAAAAAATTATTATATTAATTTTTTTTAAAATTGTATGAGAATCATGTTAAAATTATTATATATCTAAAAAAATGTTATTTGAATTGAATACTTTATCAATAACTGTCATACGCATATCAGTGTTCGATATATGTCAAACACGTATACATAATTTAAAAAATAAGTATTGGAGTTTTGTATAAGAACACGTCACTTATATCCTCTGTTCTCATTCTTTCACAAGAGTTTATCATCACATAGAAGAATCATTGTCAAGAAATCACTATATAAATGTATCAATATTACTCTAGTTGAAACTTTTATCATCCCTCATGTATAATATTTACCATGCACAGCATCAAGATACAGTACTAGCATAACAAATGGCAGTGCCATTCAAGAATTTAGCAGCTATAAAATAGTTTGAAGGCTTGATTGAGTTATTTTACCAGTGCCACCACATCTCTGGCTGCAATGGCGATTATATCAGCACAAGAAACAGTGTGTGGACAAGCTTTCTCAAGCTTGGTCTTGGCTTCATCAATAACATAGAATGAATGAACAGAGAGATTTGGTGGACCATCTTTCTCAGCCTGGTTTTTGGGAGTTGAGTCCAGCAATATTGATGCATCACAACCCTGTTATTCACAGTTCACCAAAAATTACAATTACATCAACATTTTTCACATGAATTAATAAACCTTAAACAGTTCCATTTGTTGTGCTTAAGTGAGGGATTGAGAGATTATATATTTACTTTCATTTTATATCTATATTAAATATCCCTTTTCATTTCCAAACTATTGATATGTTACAAATCCAATGTCTTATTAATTATTTTTGTTCATACTTCAATTAAACAATAGTTGTGATAGTAATTTAAAGTAATTGAGATCTCAAGGACATATTTTCCCTCCTCATTTTAAAAAAATTAAACTGCTTTTTTTAAACAGTTTCATACAAGTCATAAATAAATTTTTCATCCAAAACCTATAAAAACTAAAAAATATCTATAAAATAATTGTTTTAAAAGTTAAAGAAAAAAAAAACTAAGATATATGTGTTCTTCTATTCCTCTATTTTCTCTTCTTAGTTCAAGTGTTCAAATAGCAAAAATTTTAGAGAACAAAAATAAGTTCATAGGACAAACAATGTGCTTACTGAACATATAAATTTCAGAAAGCAAAAAACTATTTTAAGAAAAAAGTAATTAAAAATTGCAAAAAAGGGTATTTAGTCCAAATATAGTAATGTGTTACACAACCATTATATACTCCATTTTTACATACATTAATCTTAAACATCAATAGACATGAAATGAAGGTAGTTTTTTCTTACCCTTATGAAACAATCATGGAAGAACATCCTCAAGAGCCGAGCTGGGACTTTGGGGTCAAATTTGGAGGCACTGAGAACAGTGTCTGAAATGATTTTCTCTGCTTGTGGACATGTTTTGTCATAGTAATGAGCATCAAGCTCTGCTTGAGACATTGATGATAATGTGAAGAGGAGAAAAATGATTGCAAAGAGAAAAATGCATTTTGAATATGGCAAAAGTGCCATTTGTTTGGGAGTGAAAGAAGTAATTATGGAGTGCAATAACTGGAAAAGTGATGAGGATTTGATGAAAACCATGAGCACGTGTATGGTGTATATATATGGAACAGAAAGTTGTTGACACCAGCATTAAAATACAAGTTTAAAGCATAATTATTGTGCTTGAAAGCCACTCAATGTTTGGAGATTAGTTTGGAAGTGCCAAATTTTGACTTCACTTTTGTTCTGCTTTAAGATCAAGTATATTCATCCACCTACACACGCACAAAACACAAATCTTGGGTATTCAACTTTGTTAAGAATTAATTAAGAACTAATTAACACAATTTTTGTGTTATTTTTGTTGCATGTTCTACCAAAAGGAGCTCCTAATTTATGTGTAACATTCAGGAAATTTTCAAAAAGCTATAAGATAGTATGTTACGTGAATTAAGCAAAAAAAATAAAAGTGATTATGCTTTTGTAGTGGTGTACCACGCAGAAGTACAATTGTTAGGTATACGTATACTATATTCTACTATATTTTTCTGTTGCCTTATACCCATCAGGTTAGTTTAGGAAAGTAGTTGTGAAGTTGGTGATGATGAGAGATATGTTCTTCACCAATAATTATTCATAGTTTTGCAGGAATCTTCCTTTTTATATAATGATAGGGTAATTTTCATAGTGTTGAACTTTTAGTCAATGTTTTTTTTTTTGGTGAATTTTGATCTTATATGAAAACTAAGGTTAAGACATAGAATTGTATAATTTGCTGTATTAAATATGTAAGTGGGCAATAAATATGTTAGGAGACTGATGATTTATTTCTTTATTTAGATATTTTTTTATTATGAATCTTTCTTAAAGAAAAAGAATAAAATCATAAATTTGAGATACATTGTGATAAAAATATAGTAAAATAACATGGCTTTAAAAAAAAAATAGAAACTGTATATGTCTTTTGCCTTTTCTTACTTCTAAGTTATGACAAATTACTGCTACTTTACTCCATTCATCATACAAAGTCACACAAGGCCCTGTCAATAAACTTCAACTCTGTAGTAAAACTTAAAAAACACTAAATTTTAATTTTGGTTTATAACTCAATTAAAAATAATGTGTTCGTATCTAATATATTTGATAATCATCTGAGACAATTATTTTAGATTAATATATACTATTGCATTGAATATTTAAAGAGACTGTTTCTCGAACTCGAACAATATTGTCTCTTACGATAAATAAATACGATTTAAAAAAGTATATGTTTTCTTTAATCAACAACTACTGTGTTTTTTCTTTACATTAATCATTCCATGACTTTATTATTGATTTTTTAATCAATCGTACTTCCAATTCTCCTTTATATTTACGTAATTTATCAAATTAATATATTTTATTCCTCATTTATACTTTCAATTATTCAATGCATTAAAGGTCGGTAACAAACAGCAAATATATTTAATAAATCTTAATAAGTGCGTTCAATTACTAGACTCATTTTTAATGTTATTTTTGAAGATTTATTTATTTATTCTTAATAATGTCTAAAGCTTAAGGTTTTTAGTTAGAGTGTTTTGCTTTTTTTTTTTTTTTTTTTTTTGTTCTTATTAAATCAGATTCAATATTATCGGGAGTGATTTGTCCATCAAATCTAATGAGAAAAAGTACAGAGATTAAAATAAAAAACACGAAAAATTGCAGGGATAAAAAAAAAAAGAGGATTAAAATATGAACAACAACAGAATTAAGATCAAAAAGAAAATAATCTTATATTATATTTCGTTCCTTGTGGGTTCAGTTGTTAGAGTATGAAAAACTGTGGTGCTTAAAAATGACTTTGGATTATTTTCGTTATTAACTAAGGAGATACAAATTAATGAAGGTTGATAATCATAGGAGTTAATAATTTTTATTAAGACAAACCAATACTCAATTCTTTTATTGGAAGAAGTGCTTTTCAAATAAGCCTTTTGGGACTTGGATCCAAACAGACCTTAAAGGGAGTATAAGTATAACTTATTCATATTTTCAGTTTTGTCCATGGTAAAAAGGGACAATCCTTAACATGATCAATATACTTTTTTGCAGTCATAAGATGAAAGTTCTAATACATTTTTATTTTAAACAATTAACAGTTGTATATAAACTTGTTCTTATTTTGCATGCACGTGACCATCACATGAAAAAAAAAAATGAAAACATTATCTTATAAACAATTTGATAAATAACCTTATGAGAGATGAAATACAGGTGAAGAAGCATAACAAAATACACTTTTAACTCTAAATTTGGTCATATAAACTAACCAATCACCTTGTCCTTCTTGGCATAATATCTCCTGTACATAGAATCAACATTGGTGAGATAGAAGGTGGCTGGAGGCAAGTTGCTGCAGTCCTTGCTTGTCACAAAGTCCTTACCCCCATAACGGTGCTCCATGATCTTCAATGTTTCAACAAACCTTTCAGGAGGAATCTGCAACACAACATTGTATCACACCATTTTTTTACCTTCTGAAAATCAAATTCACTGATTTGCTACCATAGAACACTATATGAGGCACAACAACCAAAATGGATTTGCCAGTACAACAAAAAATACCAAAGAGATCAAACAAAAATAAAAATTGAGTTAGATCCATCCAAGAAATGACATCAACTTCAACTCAAAGCCTTAAGACATTAGGTTTGTAAGTCTTTTTTTCTTATATATTGTTTAACTTTCTTATTTCTACTTAATGTGAGACTAGACTTACATTTGGATAACTAACACATAAAATACTAAAATCTCAAAACCAATTGATGCCATTATCTTCTTAAAGGTTGCCAAGGTGAATCAGGTCAGTAGTGGTTGTAAGAAATACTAGAAATGCTAATTTCCTTTTCTTTGGGATAATGCATGTAACCATTCACTTCAGTTGCTCACTGGCCAAACAGATCAAAGGTCATGCATTTAATTTAAAATTAAGTTACTTTTTCCAGTAAATTTGTCAGCATTGAACTTCACAAATGTCATAGCTCTTATACCAGTTTGTAGTGACAAATCGTATTTGACATAAAAATTTAACTATACAAAGGATAGCATGCACAGAGAAGTATCTTTATAGCAAGAAAAATTTAGTTACACAACTTATCTATCACAACTATGCTATTTAAATGTTTTGAATATATTGCCCTTCTATTCTTGTTGGATTGAATGTTACAAATCCTTTGTACATGAGGACTTATTTGGACGAACTTCTCCATAAGGACTTTTAAATAAAAGAAAAATTTTAAGAAAAAAAAATGAAACTGACTTCTCAATAAGCTAAAATTAGCTTATGTACAATTAAAAATAATTTTTTTGAAAAGCTATGTAATTTAAGAGAGTTTCTCTACATTAGCTTATGCATAAGCTAATTTTAACTAAGTCAATTTCATTTTTTTCTCATGAAAATATATATCAAATAGAAGATTATAGGTAAGAAAAATTTCATCTTTAATAATCTGAAAGGTTTGCATTAACTAAATCATTAAATTTAAATAATTTATTATTTATATCTATAATAGATATAAATTATAAATTATTGAATGGTTTAGTTAATGTAAATCATTCACACATATGGTTAAGGATGAGAATGTTTCTTCATGTATAATTGTATAGCTTCTTTTTAGTATATATAGGCATGAAGGATTTGTAAAATTCAATCCAACATGAACAAAAGTACAAGATTTTCAAAACTTTCACAGAGCGTAGTAGTAGGAGATAAGTTCCATCTAGTCGTATTTTACTTGCACTATAAGTTTTTCTTTGTGCCGGCTATCATTTGTATTGCTAAATTTTTATGTCAAATACAACTTGTCATGACAGCATTCATGCACCTATTGAAGATGTCAATGTACCTATATGTGTAGTTTCTTAGATGGTAATTCAAATATCATAAACTATAGCTTTTAAGTGGTCAAAAACTGCATACCTCAAGTCTCTGCTTCAACTTCTCCGAAACATTCATCACGGTTACAATGTTTGACATGTTAAACGGATGCTGACCTTCTTGAATGCGGACAGAGAACATTGTAGCTGTTAAACCACTACCATATGAAAACAGAACTACCCTTTTACCCACCTGCACATTGAAAGACAACCCTGATGAGAAATTTAGAATTAGCCATTGTCCACGTGAAAGATGAAGTCCAGGACAGAGGGAAAATTACCAATGAAGTGTTTTTATTATGAAGAAGAGATGCAAAAGCTGCATAAAGAGATGCAGTGTACATGTTACCGACTTGCTTTGGGATTAGTGTGCTGGGCTGCACTTTTGCATCATATAAATGTTTGGCAGCCTGCTGGTTTGCCTATTGAATCACAATGATCACAAACCATTTAAGAGTTCCATTCAAGAAATGTCATAAAACAAATTTCAAAAGTTCAAGTAGCTACCTTTTCAAGATCACGACTTTGATAACTCTCATCACCGGATAAGGAAGCATATGGTGCAAGGGTTTCCCTGGCAGCTTCATCAACGAAACTGGCACCAAACAACATATTTGACAAAAAAAAATTAGGATCCAAAGACGTTAACTTAACTAGCAAAGTATTTTCTACGTTTCATTTCTATGTAGCACGGATATTGACACAGATACTGACATGGATTTATATATTACATCACTCTGAATTATATAAATTAGCAATCAAGATTTATGTATTACAAAATCATCTATGAACAAGGTTAGTTAAATATCACAAAAAATAATCTAATTCATTTATTTAAAATCCAAAAAGTGAAAAAAAAACATATATAATCTAAATATTTTTTATTATATATAAAATTTGTTTATATAATAAGTTTATGAAAACTGCAGTTTTCCAGGAGTTGTTAGTGCTTGATAGAAAAGAAAAAAAAATATACTGAATATGATCTAATCTAAATGTTCTTGATGGATCAATAATCTTTTTACAAACAGCAAATATCTTAAAGGTAGAAGTAACAGTTATCTTGTCAAAAGGATCAATGGCATTCTATGCTTGACACCTTGAATTAAAAATGCATGAAATATAAGGTAGCAGATACAAAAAACCTGGGATTTCTCATGAAGTCATTAAAGTATAGCCGGCCAAAACTTTTCTGCACAAGCTGCAATACATGAAGAAAGCAATTATGTAGAGAGTCATTGTAGGTCGTGTTATGACATACTTCTCTGCCTTTTCGTTTTCATTCCAAATATGGTGAAAAAATTCCTGCATGACAATTACCTTGTTATATGGAGAATGAAACACAAAATAATCAGAATCTGATATTGAAAAAGGCCTCCCCTCCAATTTTTCAAATCTGTATGTGGAAGAACGTTTAATGAGAATTTGAAACCAAAAAGAAAAATTCAAAATGGCTATTTTGTTCAGTCTATACTTCTCACAAAAAAGCCGATAACAGGAATCCAGTGCCACGAGATAACAGGTCTGTGAGAGTTTTCCATCAACAACCTACAGCAAGAAAACCACCAATTAAAAATAAAGAATTTCAATCATAAACTAAGACACTCATCATGAAAAAGCTATGATGCAAATAAAAATAAAGTGAGGAGGTGAGAAATCATTACTGGATATTCACTAGCAAGATTTGGCTTGTAAAAATCATATGCATGAGACATGTGACTGCCTCTGAGTTTGCTTTCAAAAGCAATAGGAGCATCTGGCCCTACAAGCATGGCAATTGCAGCTGCTCCTCCAGTGGGACGAGCAGGTCCTTCTGCATATACCTGAAACAAGAAAGTCATGGCTAATAAATTGTTTGATACTGCATATAATCTGCAATTGATTTCAACATTTGAAGGGAAAGATTAATGTTTGCCAGGAGTTCATACCGCACTGTCTGTACAAACAACAAGTCCATAACGTCCATCCCATGAACTACTCTCCACCCAATTCACACAGTTGAACAAAGCCGCTGTTCCTCCATAGCACGCATTTGTTGAATCAACACCTTCGATGTCAGTATTACCACTTGCCTGATTGTTGCATGAATAAATATAAGATGCAGATACACAAAAGTGCAGATACAGATGTCTTTCCTTTTGTTCCTTTCTAATTTTGATTCTTCTTCAAAAGTTCAAAAAATAGGGATAGCAATTAAAAAATCCTACTCAAGAAACATCTCCCTTTTCATTTTGATGTGCCTGTGGACACAAAATAAAGGAATTAGATCCTGTCACACTCCAGGTCATCCCAGAAGAGGTATCATGACACAGGATACTATCAATACAGAAAAACTAGCATATAGCTGTAAAACCTGATAACCTTAGAAGGTGAGAGTCAACACCAAAAAAGAGAATGATTTACCTCAAAAACTTGCATCAGAAAGGTCTTAATGGATTTGCTTTTATCAATGACAGTTTCACTTCCAACCTCCAAGCGTCCAATTTGCTTTGGATCAACATTAAACTTTTCAAGAAGTGAAGCAACTACTGTCAAGCTGCAAATTCAAAGTTTAAAAGCAAAATATCATAATAATAAGTGCATGAAAGATGTGTATTATAGTATTATAGAAGTTCAGGACATAGATCAAGTACAAAAGCATGAATTAAACACCCCCAAAAAAGAACCACATTAGACTCATCAGAAAAACCTCTCAGTAAACAGTATCACAAAAACAGAGAAACTACATTTTCTATTTGAGCAATCCTAGTAATGCACTCTGTAGAACACTTACTTTAACATGCTCTTTAACCCCTAGTGATAAATCTATACTTTAAAATTGAGCAAATCTGGCCCCTCTGTTAATTTTCTTCTACCTAAAACCCCAAAGTTCAAATTATCTACTCAATTTTCACAAATTAATTCAATCACATTGTTTTAAACCTTCTTTTGCTCAAATCTCACCAGCTAAATTATCAATTTTCTCCACAAAATTTGTAAGATAAAAAAAGAAAGTCAAATTTCCACCCTTTTAAATCCTAATCTCACCCCCTATGGTACTCCAAGTTTTTTCTAAACTTTCAAAACTACTTCAAAAGCCAAGTTCTTTGTAACCTCTCAAACACTTGGATAGAAAACGAAAACAATAATTTAAGATGTTTAAGTAGAGCAAAATCAAAATAGGACACTTCTCCAAAAGCATTTCTAGGAGAGAGATAAAAAAATGAACTTCTCCATAAACTAAAAGTAACTTATACACAAGTTAAAAATATGAATTTAGAGAAGTTACATCAGGGCTCTAAAAATTAGTTCAAGCACAAGTTAACTTTAACTTATGAAGAAACTTTTTTTTTCTTCATTTTTTCTCTCTTATAAGTACTCATAGAAAAGTTTCTCTACGCATTCAAAATTAAAGGTACCAAAAGTGTAGTCACCGCAATAACTAGAAGAAACAATTATAACTAGGAAATGCTTATTGTTTATGCAAAATTGTAACCAACCTCATTGAGATAACATCTTCAACCTCAGAGCAGAAGGCCATGCAATCCTGTCCAAGCCCAATAGTGTATTTCCCTTTGCTCACCCCATCATGAACCTCCAAAGCTTCCTGCACAACCCACAAAACAAAGCACACAACACACCCAGACAAACCATAAAAATCGCAGCTTTACAACACAAAACACAAAACTAAGTTTAAAAATCACATCTTTATGGCAAAAAAACAGAATTAGAGACCTGGGTGACGCAGGTGGGAGGGAAGTAGATGTCCATGGCAAGGATTCCCACATTGGTAGGGCGTGAAGAGGCCATGGAAGTGTATTTTCCCTCTCTTGTTTTGGGGCCTGTTTGGATGCAAAGAGTGGCTGTGTGTGTGTGTTTCTTTATAAAGAAAGTGAAAGGTGTGGAATTTGGAATTGGAAGTGTTAGTTTGTAAGATAGAGTGTTAGGTTTAGGAACAAGTGCTGTGTGGCTTCCCAACTAACCCCTTTTTTGGCGGAAATTTTAATGGCTGTTTTGTTTGAATGGAATGTGTCATCAATTCTGCAAAAGCAATTATGGATGGTCTGGTTTTGTAGGTGGAACAAAAACTGGTTTTGTAGGTGGAACAAAAACATTACACTACAGTAGTTCATCATGTTCTTCATTTATGAATTATGTCAGTTTATAGTTGACTGATATTTGAGTTTTCCTATTATTTACATAATTGAATTTTGTAATACATAAATTATATTACAAAAAAGTCATAATGAATAAGTATTTAAGCTTATAAATTACGTTTTTAAAAAATAATTTATGTTATAATTTTTCAAAATATTGAAATTAAAGATGTTGAAAATGGTAAATTAGAAAGACATTGAGAAAAAAAATAAAAGATATGTCGGTTTTCTTTTCATTATCGAGAAGGAATATCACTCCATCTATCATTGAAAATAATATATTTTGAACGTCATCGAAAATAATATTTCCTAAATAGATAAATACGTCTCTTCAAATAGAGCTTTCTTGGTTTATAGAAGATAGGAATTGAATTTTGATGATTTTGGTTATGTTATTATAGTCTATATGTATAATTGTATTAAATATTCTTGAAGAAGATTTTTGTTAGCGTATAAAACTAGTGATAGATCTTCAATCAAAAATTAAATTTTATCTTTATTAAATATTAAATTTTATTTTCATCAAAAATTAATTTTATTTTTATCAAAAAGTTAAATTCTATTTTTATCAAATATCAAAATTTATCTTTATCAATAGTTAAATTTTATTTTTATCAAAATAAAATTTTATCTTTATCAAAACTCAAATTTTATCTTTATCAAAAATCAATTATATCTTCATCAAAAATCAAATTTTATCTTTATCAAAAATTAAATTTTATCTTTATCAAAAATCAAATTCTATCTTTATTAAAAATCAAAATTTATCTTTATCAAAAATCACTTTCCGTGTCTATTAAATTCTAACTCTATCAAAAATCAATTTTTATCTTAATTGAAAATCAACTCTTTATTAAAAAATTATTTTATTTTTACTATTAATTATTTAGATATTTTTAACAAACTAAAAATACAACTTTTAATTCAAATAAAAAATTTATCATTTATTATAATTTTTCTTTCAATTTCAGTTTTAATATAAAAATACAATTAAAAAATTATTATATTTATTCTGCCAAATTTAAAATTATTATAAAAATATAAATAAAATAATGTATCATTTATTTTCCTATTATAATTAATTAGTTGAAAATACTTATAAAATATTTCATTTTATTCTGATTGTATTATTGTTTAAAAAAATTTAATTCAATTATTTTATATTATTTTTTATCTTAATTTTAATTAATTAACAATAACAATCACTAGTAATGGTTACAAATCACAAAAACAACACGTAAAAAAAAATCAATAATAATCACAATTGTTGCATTAATTCGAATAGTGCAAAAAAGAAAGTGTTATTTTAAGAATTAACAACTAAAATTTTTTATTGAAAAAAATAAAAAATAAAAAAAATGTTAGTGGGATAAACAAGTCGTTTTATGATTGTTTGATTTTTTTTTTATTGATCTTATCAGTAGAAGAAAAAAAGTGATTATTTCACCAGGTTTTTTTTTTTTATTGAAGTTTACAATTATTTGGTAAAATTTGACTAAATTAATGCTTAGTTCTACATGTTATACTTAGACAGATGTTTAGTTGAAAAGGATAAATCATTTAAAATTATGTGTGATTATTGCATTTAGATTATTAATTATGTTTGTGATTTTATGAATATTGAAATTGGAAGTAACATATGTAATTTATATGGTTTGATTCATATTAATATATTGATTTTTGAATTTTCAATAGCTTAGATGGGTCAAAATGAGTACTTATAGTTAATTTGAGTGCTGGGTTTTTTTAGAACAAATAGATGTTTTGAACTTGTTAGAATAGTTGGTTTAGGTAAATAGTAGTTTAGAGGTTATTTTATTTTACTTTACATGTTGATGTGTTTTAATATATCTTTGGTCAAGAATTGAGATGTTACTTAAGGAAGAATTTCAACTTTAAGTACATAACACTATTACTTAAACAACCATTTTGATATCTCTTCTTGTGGAATTTAACTAAAACTTAAAAATTAAAAAAATAATATTAATCCTTTCTTTTATAGAAGTTCGTTGTTTAAGTGACCGTTAGTCATTCAAACGATAAAATTACATTAGTTTACGTAAGTTTTTTTTTTTTTTTTATTCTTT
>Ga0209700_106569_pt1 | contig 17802 bp, 14 predicted proteins | sample SiratroredBW_FD_187528 | JGI IMG/M metagenome (GOLD analysis project Ga0209700, IMG submission 187528) | Root nodule microbial communities of legume samples collected from California, USA - Siratro red BW (SPAdes) (version 2) | ecosystem: Host-associated > Plants > Roots > Nodule | place: USA...
ATGCTGTTTTTTTTTTTCTCTTGATTTTCCTGTCATTTTCTTCATGGATTTCGTTTGAACTTGGACTCCGTTAGGTGTTTTAGTGTTTATTTGTCGTTTTTTGTCCTGCAAGTGTAATCTATTGGACTATTGAAAAGAGCAGTAAGCTTTATATACGGCACTTAATTTTTTTTGTATAAATAAGCTTAATAAAATACCACTGACAGCACTGTTACCTGCTAATACAAATCAAAGATGCCCTGCTAAAGTTATCAAACTGGTCATCTATAAGGCTCAGAATTGTTTCAAATACGTTTCAGAATTGCTAAAGTTATACGATGGAAAGTGAGTTTACTGTGGGATTGGTTACGGAAAAAGGAAGCCAAGTGCTATATATATACATGCAAAGTTAGTGATGGTCATTGTGACATACTAAGTCTAATTTGGGACAATAATCTACAAAAAAAATTCCAAATTAGAAATGTAAGGTCTGGTATTCAAGTAAGAGGAGTTTTAATTGAAGGGAATGGAAGACACAAAAGGGTTTTTTCTTGTTTAGTTTGAAAGTATAGAAAGTAAGATAATTTTTTATTGTATTCATAGCTTTTTGCAGTGAATAAATAAAACTATTCAGTTATAGAGGACAGGCAGATAAAAGAATTTTAATTTTAGTTTTTTCTCTTTAGTATTGGAGGAAAGACCAATAAAAGAACTTAGGTAATAATCTTTTTAGTTTTTAAAGTGTATAATATCTTTTGTTTAGATTTTAAAAGTGAAACAAAAAATTTGAAATTAGTCTCCAATGGGGTGGCTAGTTTATCGAAGACAAAATATTATTTTGACTTTGTAAGTTGTAGGGAAAGTGTCTGAAAGTATATTTCTTGAACCTTTTAGTTGAATGATGGGTAATGACATTTTCGTACAAGTTTATGTTGATTCTTTCAATTTCTTCTAGCCATTTTCATCGTTGATAGAGATGAAAAGATTAATTGGTTTTCATTTTCTAATTAGATGTATGATTTTTATATATTTGGAGTTAATGTTTTGGTGTTATTGCACTGGTGTGTTGTTCAATATACTTGCATTTCAGTTGTTTTGTTTGAATAATTTTGACAGTTACATTTATGATTTTGATAGATTGAATTGTTTTCTTTTTTGGTGGGATAATGTCTTACATCACACTAGTGATAAGAAAATTTTGAATGAATAATGATGGAGATGTTTACGTAAATGGAAACATTTTTGTAGTTGGAATGGTATTGCTGAAAATAATTTAAATGTTTTTGTTTTGAAACATGTTAAAGATTTGCTAATAATACTATACTGGTAGCCGCATAACGTATCTCTTGGATACATGATAATGTTGAGTGATAAGGATATCTTAATTGGTAAAAAATCTTGTTTGAAAATAAACAGAAAGATTAAATTGTATGTGATATATGATATTAATGCTAAATTAGAAGTTATCCACTTTATGTAGAGGCCAATAGTGGTATATAAAGTTAGACATAATGACTATGAAAAGGTAAGTGTATTGCAAGAAGAGGAAGATGAGTTAAATATAGAAGTTGATGATGTGAACCTAAATAATAGAAATAGTTGAGGAAGTCAAGAAAAGGAAAATCATAAGGCTTAAGAAGTTGATAATGGACTCAATGAAAAAAATATAAAGATAAAAAGTTTTCTCAGATATTGTAAAAGGATAATGATGTACAATAAAAAGAAAGGAAAGTAACAGGGAAAATGTTCATCAAGGAGCTAAAGATTTAATTGAAGGAAATATTGTTTATGTTGATTATTTAAGTGCTTAAGTTAAGTTTATAAGTCACATTTCAATTGGATATGAAAATGAGTTAAGTAAGAAAGATATATTTATTAAGAAAGACTATTTAGAGAGAATATGAAGGAAGGCCATGATTGTAAATCAAACAATGAAATTAAACTATCAAACAATGGAATAAGAGGAAGAATAAAATGATAAATAATAGGCTTTGGAGACCCTAATTAGAATCATAATTATGACAATAATGGACAATATTTTGAAAAACTTAAAATTATAATTAATGAAGTTAAAGAGGATTACAACTAGTGATATTAAAATGGGTTTAAACTTGTGAGCCAACCTAACTCACCACAGTTTGAGCCAGGGTTGGATTGGAAAAATATGTTTTCAATATAGATTAAAATAACTCCACTCACTTAACCTATGGGTTAAATAGGTTTTTGTCAATTTTGAATCTTCTTGATAAACTTAATAAAATTTTTAAATTTCATTAAATAGGTAGGTGGAGCCACTCCACTTTAACTATACTACTATACTGTAATAGATGTATGACATAAGTTGGAGTGCAAACCTTGTTTAATTTAATGTACTAACCCACCTAACCCACTGACTTGTGGGGGAAAGGGGAGGGGAGAAGGAAGGCTTAAGCAAACTTGTAAAATGTATAACTCACCTTAAGATGAGTAAGGTTGAATTGACCTATTTTTGGATCAACTTATGGAAAGCCCACCAATGTGAGTTGGGTTGACTCACTTTGAGACCCATAGTGGTAATGATTGTTCCCTCAATTCGTTAATCATGTTTATTTTAAAAATGTGAAGAACACTAAAGAACACCAATCATATTATTATTGTTAATATTAATAACATTATTTTTAAAGTTAGTATTATTATTATTATTAACATTATTAATATTGTAAGTGTCAGAATTATTAATAAGATCCTCATATATTTGAGCTGGTGTGGGTAGAGAGGTGACACTTCCTATCCAACTCATGACTGTTATTCATAAATTTTTGAGATGTTTTATTGATATCTTTCATAGAAAAATGACTACACCATTTTAAATTCACTCACCATTTTTATTTCAATTTCAAAATATATATTTTTTGGAGCAAATTTGCTCAGTTGTTTAGATTTCACTCATGAAATTATGTCAGAATTGAGAACAAGAGTATTATGTATAATTTGCTTAATCATTTCAAATATGCTTAGTCATGTCTAATAAATGTAGCCTTTTCAAAGTTGATAATCAAAGTTCAACCTTGATACTTAAAACAAAGTTTTTTTTTTTCCTTTTGGACTTATTTTGTTGAGTGCTTGTTATTCCATCCAACTAAAGGTCTTTGTAACAAATTCGTCCAACAAATAAAGATTTACTCAAGGATCATTTTCTCTAAATAACTCATAACAATTCTTATTTTTCATAAAACACAAAAAAATAGAGCATAGGATAGAGATAATTCCTTGTTATTAAAGACACAAAGGTCATAAACTTCTTTTCTGTCCTTGTTTATCATTATCTTGTTCCTTCCTTCTCATTATCTTTTTTCTATCAAGTTGTAAATTTTTGTGAGCGATTTTTCTATTCAATTCTTTTTCCCTCTTTAATTTGTAGAAGAGCCTATAATAAGAAGATTACGTCATTGGATTGTATGATCCTAATCCATATAACCATTACTTTTGAATGATTGCATTTTCTTAATTTACTCTTATTAGGTTTGTTTTGAATTTCCATTATTTAGATGAAAATATTGAAAGTGAAAGTAATTTATATCTTTGTAAGTTAGTTAAGAGAATGAATTATAATGCATGCTTGTTAAAGTTCATATTTCTTTAAGAGTATTTAGGTTATCGTAACTGAAAAAAAAAATCTTAGGAAGAATTCAAGGTTGCCTAATTTGAAACCTAAAAAAAAATATAACTATTAAAAAAGTCATTGCACAAATAAAAGATACAATACACCTCTTAAAAGATTGAGCTTGACACTAAATGAACATGATGGAGAAAGCAAAGAGTTTTTTTAGTAACAAGCAAACCCTATTGTTCATGAGTTTATTCATGTTATTTTTTTTATTTAAATATGATTATAACCTCCTTGTAAATTTACTAGATTTGAAACATATTATGATAGTGTAATTTATTTTATTTTCTTCTACCACTCATTTTTCTTATAATTACGTGTTCTAAATAAGCATGTTTAGGAAAAATTGTCACGTCTTCTTCGTATTTATTAATTTAATATATTTAATTTATAAAATATAATTATTAAAAATGTATATGAATCTATTCCTGAAATCTTACTTAATCTGAAAATGAATATTAAATGTTTAGGTTAAGTGATATTCCTAAAATTAAAATGTATCCAACTTTTAGGTTGAAATGTCATTATTTTTCAAATAAAATGTTATCCACTTAAAATTTGAAATGACTCCATTTATTTGTTCAAAAACAAATTGAAAAACACCATTCTTATAAAAAAAAAAAAAAAAAAAAAACAAAAAAAAAAAAAAAAAAAACTCTAACACACAAGTTAAGATAATCAACTTAAGATAATGAATACATAATAAAAAAATTGTTTACCTTCTAATTATTTTTAATATACTTTTATTTTTTTTTATTACTTATCCAATTAGCCTTAACACATGATAAAGGTTTTAATTCTTTAATTATATCTTAATTTGTTAATTTACGTTGATGTACATATATATTAATATATATATATATATATATATATATATATATATTTAATATATATTCTATTATAAAGATTCAAACTAAGAAAATATATATATATATTTTGAGTTTAAATATTCCTAATTATATATTAAAAAAATTAAAAAAATTATTCCTCCTATTAAGATATTTATATTACAAATACTTTTAAATAGTAACTGATTTCTCTCTTGAATTTTAAAGGAAAAAAAAAACTCCAAAATTGTGTAAACAAGAAGAAAAATATTGTATACAAGATACGACACTATTCGACTTTTACACTCCAATACGACATTATTCGAATGTTGAGTAAAAATTACCTAGGTTCTTTCATGTTAAAAACTATCTTCCAATAAAAACCAGCCACGTCATCAATCACTTATTGAAACGGCTGCTGTTTATCACCGACTAATATCTGCTGCCACACTCGTGACGCGTGTCTCAGTACTGACCTGCTACTGCAGGTGAAGAATAGCGCGTGACCGGTTTTACAGGTCACTCCCACATTGTTATAAACTCCGCGATTTCAATTGATTACGCTTCCTTTCGCTTTCTTATTTTCAGCTCGCGGTTTTCGCTGTGAGTAGTTCTAAACGATTCGTTTTGGCACTGAACTCTTTTCAAAGCTTCATTGGGGGTTTTCAATTTTCAGCTACTAATCGATCTTGAAGTGAATCGTTTACCTTTTGTATTTTAAATTCGTGTTGAGAATTATAATTTATTTGCCTTTTGTTTTTGTTTTTGTGGTTTTAGGTTTAAGGTTTGTGTTTTCTGTTGTGTGGGCGACTTTCTCCCGTATTTTGGTTACTTCAGTTTGTTGATGGTTGTGAATTATTGTGCATGCCTGGAATGGAATTGGAGTTCTAGTTCGTTCTTTCCGGTTCCTTTGTTATGTTTTTGAATTTGATTTTGCGTTTTAGGGCTTTTGAATGTGTGAATTTAGAGTTTCGGATTTTGTTTTTATCACTATCATATTGATCTTTACACGGATTTGGGTTCTGATTCACTTTAGATGGAAAAGTGAGTAGTCATGGCTCTGATTAGAAAATAAAGTGAGTGGATTTAGACCTCTTAATAGTTTGTCATTTGCATGCATATAAAATGGTTTTACTGCAGTCTCAACTGTTACCTCATTTTTTCTCTTTGAAGCGAATTCCTGTCTTGTGAGTAGGTGAAGCGGTTGGAATTAGGATTTGATGTGTGAGATTGTTGCGTTGTGATATTTCTTGGAAAAGGGTGTTGGTCATTTGTGGGTGTGTTTTAAAAAATTATGGTTCTAAACCAGGGTTTTTTCGGTCACTTGTATTTGTTTTTACTGAAGTTTTCCTTGTACTAACGAATGTGTATATGCTTTTTTTTTTTCTTTTTTGTTTTGGATTTAGATCAGAAGCTGTCCAGTGTTGAGAAAGAATAACAATTTTGGGTGCATTTGGTTGAACGGGAGTTAGTGGGTTTGGTAAAAGGTTTTGGAATAGAGTGAAGCTTGAGGATTTAAGGAGAGATACTATCAGTGGTTCACAAACAATCTGGGTGTTACTTAGAGTTCATGAGCCTTTTGGGAATATTTAAAGTTCCAGTTAGGCTTGGCTCTGGAGAGCTACATAGACTGCAGTCACCAAGGGGGGATGCCCCCCATGACACCTTCGCGGGTGACAGGAGGGTTAACCCAATCATCTTCACATTCTGGAGTTTTCTTTCAAAGAGATGGGCTGTCACAGAGTGTAGTTAACTCTCACTTAAGCTCATCTTTTGTTAACTCATCTAGCACGGTTTCAGGAGCCGGTCATTCAAACCTGGGTCTTGTTTCTGGGGATATGAATAATGCAGTTCTGAACAGTGTGGCAAACTCAGCACCAAGTGTTGGAGCCAGTTCTTTAGTCACAGATGCAAATTCTGCTCTCTCTGGTGGCCCCCATTTGCAGCGAAGTGCCAGTGTTAACACGGACTCATACTTACGATTACCTGCCTCACCCATGTCATTTACATCAAATAATATTAGTATTTCTGGCTCATCAGTGATTGATGGTTCCTCTGTAGTACAGCAGAGCTCTCATCAAGATCAGAATGTTCAACAATTGCAGCAGAATCAGCAGCAGCTGCAGGGTGCTTCAAGTGCTACATCGTTGCCTGCATCTCAAACTGGCCCTTCTTCCCTCCATATGGGCGCACATGTTCCTGGATCTTTCATTCATGATCCAAATAACGTATCTCAGCTGTCAAAGAAACCTCGACTGGATATCAAACAGGAAGATATAATGCAGCAGCAGCAGCAGGTTATACAACAGATTCTTCAGAGACAAGATCCCATGCAATTGCAGGGTCGTAACCCACAGTTACAGGCTTTACTTCAACAACAGCAGAGACTGAGACAACAACAACTCTTTCAGTCAATGCCTCAGTTACAGCGAGTGCACTTACATCAGCAGCAGCAACAGCAGCAGCAACAACAACAACAAATGCAATTGAGACAGCAGTTACAGCAACAAGTGATGCAGCCCTCTTCTGCTGTCAAGCGCCCATATGATAATAGTGTTAGTGGGGTATGTGCTCGTCGACTGATGCAGTATCTCTATCATCAAAGGCAACGGCCAAATGTGAGTTCTGTTTATTTTCTGCATGTGATGGCCTATCTCAGCGTCACATCTATGTTCGCTATATCATCTGTTTATTCTTCAAGATTATTATTATTTTTTTGTTTCAGGAACTTATTATATCTGAGCGCATTGTTTTATGCTTTGGGTATTTTTGAAGTTTTGTGTTGGTTACAACTCTGTTATTGATTTTGACTGTTTGCTTCAGGATAATAGTATTGCATACTGGAGAAAATTTGTGGCTGAATACTACTCTGTTCGTGCAAAGAAACGGTGGTGCTTGTCATTATATAACAATGTTGGGCATCATGCACTTGGTGTTTTCCCCCCAGCAGCAATGGTAAATTTTTGACTTGTTATTTATTCTTGAATTGTATTTCTTGCTTAATAAATAGGGTGATGTCTTAATATTTTCTGATAATCATTTATTCAATTGTTCATTAAAAAAGTTTATAGATTTTATTAACTTAGCATGTAATTGTTGACAAATCTAAGGATGCTTCTCAAGCAGAGTTATACTTGAAATTATTCCATTTGTTTTGTTTTCTCTTTTGGGAATATACCATTTTTCCCTTTCGATCTGTTAGTGCTATTGAATCTGTGATAAATACATGCGTGACATGGATTTGTCTTTGTTCAGGATGCGTGGCAGTGTGACATCTGTGGTTCTAAATCTGGAAGGGGATTTGGTAAGTATATGAAAAAGGAAGTATTGGAGCCTATATGATTTAAGATTTTTTATTATTACAAATATGTCACCTTATTTCCTGTTTTCAAAGATTTTTGTAAGAAACTATAAATTGAAGTACTATTGTTTTCACCATTTCCTATACAACTTTCAATAAATAGGAAACACAGTGAAAAATGATATTTGTAATGATTAATTATTCATTTGGTCTCTATAAGCGTACAATCTTTACTATTTTGTCCCTTCATCAGAAACTCGCCCTTTGGTTCCTACACATCTTCTAGGGCCGGAACAGTACGATTCTGTTGTCCAGAATTATAGGGACTAGAACTGATGAAAAAGTATGTGTAAGGACTAAAATGAGTTAAAAAAGTATTCTATAGTGACTAAATGAGTCATTTATTGGTATAGGGACTACTAAACTGTAAAGATTGTGTCGTTATAGGGATCAAATTAGTAATTAAACATGTAAATATTTTTGAAAACATGAAATGTAAACAAACTGCTTTATCAAACCAAATCTAACTGGTCCTTGTGTTATTCTCTAGCATGTTCTTGTGAGAATTTAGTTTCATTGTAAAATTCCAATTTGTGTTTCATTTTGTTTAATTTTGTGGCTGAGAAGTACCCAGTGAGGTCAGTGCTGACCGGTGACCATATATCACATTCTTAATTGTTACTTTGCTTTAACCTTGAAGTCTAACAAAACTAACGGAACTAAATGCAACCAATAATAAGATGGTCAAATAACTATGATTTTTAGCATGCAATAGTGGTAGATACACAATTTGTGCGTTATGTACGTGTAGGCTAGAGAATTAGCACGCTATTTCTGTAATTTTTTTTTATGTAAATCTCATAATCTAATATGTACATTCTGGATTTTGTCACAGAGGCAACTTATGAAGTATTACCTAGACTTAATGAAATCAAATTTGGTAGTGGAGTGATTGATGAACTTTTGTTTCTGGACTTGCCTCGTGAAATAAGATTTCCTTCTGGTGCGATGATGTTAGAATATGCAAAAGCAGTTCAAGAGAGTGTATATGAGCAGCTTCGTGTTGTTCGTGAAGGCCAACTTCGCATTATATTCACTCAAGATTTGAAGGTTACAAAATTGTTTCTATAGTTTAATTTAATGTATTTTTTATTTTAATCTTTTTTATATAATGACCTCCTGAAATTCTTGTTAATTGGACAGATATTATCTTGGGAGTTCTGTGCAAGGCGGCATGAAGAACTTATTCCTCGAAGGTTGGTCCAACCACAGGTATGATTGTGCTTTGTTTAGACTGCTTTTCACTTTTGCAGTCATTCTTTGTTTTGAATAGATGATGGTGCTATTTGATAGAATATTTTGGTTGAATAAATCCCCATTTGTTGCCTGGTTTTAATGGACAGTTGTGGGTGTTGGGACTACCCTTGAGTGGTTTACTTTGCATATTCAGAATATTTCTGTAGAAAAAAATTATGCATATGAGCATGCTTGTTGTATAATTAACTCCTCACATCTTGAATTCTTCCATCATATTTCTCATGACATTATGCATAAATGAAAATTGGTGAATGGTGACAGTAGTAATATATGGAAAATTGGGTAAGGAAATTGGTGCGAATTAATGAAACTTCCCCTTATTTTAAAAAGGGGAGATCATGGAAATGAAAGGTGAAAGCTTTAACGTCCTAATAGACAAGGAATAAAAAAGATCACCTGTCTCAAGATTGATTGGTATGGCATAATAGAGGTATTGATTTGGCTGCTAATTCATATGGTTTACAATTTTTCAGGTCAGCCAATTAGTTCAGGTGGCTCAAAAATGCCAGAATACAATTGCTGAAAGTGGGGCTGATGGGGTTTCTCAGCAAGACTTGCAAACTAACAGCAACATGTAAGTCAATGCATTGTTGTTCCTTAATGTATGGTATATTTTAGTAAATCGTTCTCAGTTTATATATTTTTCTTTACTGCACAGCTTGTGTGATGTTTTATTCTTGTAATGGTGCATACTGTGATATGGCTAGAAAACATATGGTGCAAACTTTATTTCTTCCTATTTACTGGATTCTCTGTATGTTTTCTTTTTCTTTCTTTGGGGCAGAGGGGAGGTGTAGCAAATGCTGTTAGTGAATTGGTGATACAGACTTTTTTGGGTTTAAGCATGTTTCATGTTATTACTTTTAACTCAAAAATACAACTTCATTAAAAAGTTATTGAACATTTTTATTGTTACTTTTCTAAACGCAATATGGCAATCCAATTGTAGAACCACGGGGGAAATGAGAGGAGAAAAAATTTTGTTGATAGTCAATAACCATAAAATAGGAAACGGAAAGATCTTATTGTAGTACCAGATTTTCCCCTGTGGGCATATTTGGTGCATTCTGGTGCTTATGCTTCACAATTTTTTTTTTTATATTTTTACAATGAGTTTCTTCAAGATTAAGAGCATCTCTAATTAAATATAGATTAGAAATTGAGATTCTGCTTCCCTTTTGTCAAACATACTCTCTAGTTGGCATTTTATAAGCCATGTTTGGTTAAAAAGTATCTGGTTAGAACAGTCTTTGACATTGATTAGTTCGATTAATAAGAAAATTATATTATTAGTTGTTTTACATATATTTATTGATTTGTTTGGTGGGTTGAGTTGTGAGCCTAGTTCAAGTTAACAATTACAAAGAGACTGGACTCAAGCTTAAAGTAATGTTTATTTTTGCATCAGGGTGTTGTCAGCGGGGCGCCAGCTTGCAAAAGTTTTGGAGTCGCAATCACTTAATGACTTGGGTTTTTCTAAAAGATATGTGAGATGTTTGCAGGTATGCTATAAAATTGTAGTTCAAATTTTTTGTAAAGTGTTGAGTACTATAAAAAAAACTAGTCATTTGTTATGCTATGTGATTTCTTAATCCTAATTTCTTGCTACAATGGTTGACAGATATCGGAGGTGGTCAACAGCATGAAAGACCTAATTGATATTTGTGAAGAGCACAAAGTTGGGGCAATTGGTAATTTGCTTCTGGTTTTTATGATTATATTACCCTGGAGTTTTCTTTTTACTATTCTTATTGTTTGAAGCTGATTCATTTTTCGGCTTTTGGAAATATATTTTTACATTGTCATTACATTGATCCAACATTTACGTGCAGAGAGTTTGAAAAATTATCCTCGACTAGCAACAGCCTCAAAGCTCCAGATGCAAAAGATGCAGGAAATGGAGCAGATGGCAAGTGTTCATGGTCTGCCAACTGATAGAAACACACTCAATAAGCTGATGGCAATGAATCCTGGATTGAACAACCACATAAACAGCACTCATAATATGGTTAATCGTGGTGCTTTGAGTGGGTCAGCCCATTTAGCTCTTACCAGCTACCAGAATCTTCTCATGAGGCAAAATTCAATGAATTCTAGCCCTGGCTCCCTTCAGCGAGAAGGATCCTCATTCAATAATTCTAACCCGAGTCCCTCTTCTGCTTTGCAAGGAGCTGGACCTTCTTTAATTCCAGGCTCAATGCAAAATTCACATGTAGGTGGTTTCCCAGGTCCCCATTTACCCCCACAGCAACAGCAGCAGCAGCAGCAGCAACTCCTTCAACAGCCCACATTAAGTGCAAATGCTTTACTGCAACAAAATCATTCACAGGGTTCCCAAGGAAATCAAGCCCTACAGCAGCAGCAGATGATCCAGCAACTGGTGCAGGAAATGTCAAATAACAATGGGGGAATGCAATCACAGTCTCTTGGTGGACCCAATGCAAACGGGAATATGGCAAAAAATGCACTGGGTTTTGGGGGCCATGCTCCATCCTTAAGTGGAGGTTCTGTCAATGTTCCAGGAAACAATGGACCCATATCAAGGAATAATAGCTTCAAAACAGCTTCAAACAGTGATTCTTCTGCAGCTGGTGGCAACAATGGATTCAACCCAAGAACATCTGATATGCCACAAAGTCTACATTTGCAAGGTATGGTTCAGGATATTGGCCGTGAGTTCGCGGATAGCCCCTTCTTTAACAGTGATCTTGATGATAACATGAGTTTTGGCTGGAAGGCATGATGACTAACACAACTGGGCCATGCAATTGGCATATCTTGTTGAAGTGTTTATTTTATTATCATTGTACAGGATACTTTCAATAGATGCTGTTTTTTTCCTGGTTTTCAGTGTCATAATTTTCTTGATGGAATTTGTTTGGATTTGAACTCGAGTAGGTATTTAGAGATTTTATTTGAGGGTTTTTGTCCTGCAAGTGTAATCTATTGGACTGTGACAGTAAGCATTTTATACGGCACTTACATTTCTTATCTAATAAGCTTTTAATCAAATGCCACTGACAGTGCTACAATACGAAGTAAGACTGATCATCTATAACTATGACGTTCTGCAGCGTTTCAATACTCATTGCAAAACAGAAGAAAAGTGAGATTAACGTGGGATGGATTACTGGAAAAATGAAACCAACTTGTAATGACAGTTAATTTTAAGGAAAGGAAAAAGGAAAAGAGGATGAAAAATAATATAATTTGGATTGAAAGAAAAAGAAAATGTCAAAATAAGTGAAAAATTGGTAGTAAATTTGTTGATATAATAGAAAAAATATTTTATAATATAATGAATTATTTAAATATGTAAAAGGTTGAGTTGTTCCAATAAAGAGAAGTAGTATAAATATAAAATTTAAATAGATTTGATTGATGAGCTAAAAAAAATATTAAAATAACTGCATAATAGTATAAATAGAATAATTAAAAAAAATTGATTTGATTGATGAGGTCAGAATATTGGGTTGTATTGGAACCTTGTTTCTTTAGCTTTCGAGATTTGTTTCTATATACTTTAATAGTCTTAAATCTAAAAATTCGGTCAGGTTAGTTTTTTTCTCTTTTTATTTCTTGAAGTGTTTTTTAAAACAATCGTGAAAGAGTTTCGAGTTCAGATGTGATGATTAATTTTAGTTTTAGCGATGTTATTTCAATAAATTTAAGGTTGGAATATTGACACCATCTCTCACGACTTGGTTTCTTTAGTCTTTGATAGGAGTTGTTTTTGGACACCCAATAATCTCACATCACTAAAGAGTCGAGATTAAGGTCAATTTAAATATACCTTCTTCTCTTTAACTCTTTAAGAATAAAATTGTGACACAACTTCGAGTTCTAAAACGGACAATATTCTAAATATGGTGACTAATCCTAGTAATATCATCTCAAAATGGACTTGAGATTGGAAGATGAATCGTATTAACTAAAAGAATATGTTGGGTCATAATTTTCAAGATATAACTCAATTCTTTCTATCATTCATTTTAGATATTCAAGAACTTAGTTGTGTTACATCTTTTGATTGTATATATTTTGTAATTTTTATTGATTAAACAATACTTAAGTTTATTTAATGAAAAATAAATTTGATTTTTTTTTTATATTCATGTGTTTCTTTAATGAAATTACTAACAACTTGAAAAAATAGTCAAATTCCTTCAAAGTAAGAAAGTTAAAGAATGTTCTTTTTTCTTTTTTAGAGATTTTTTCTTTTTTATCCTTACAAGATATTTTCCATTAATCCACTTGTTCCCACACACCGCAACAAAATAATAATATAAAAAGAATGAATAAATTTCTTAGCTCTTTGAAAATGGACACTATTTGATATTGAAAACAAATTATGTTTATGCACATAAGTGGAGAACTGCAATTCTCACAGTTTGATTTTGAATAAATAAAATGTATTATTTCCTCTCTAGAAAATCAAATTGTTCAATCTATTATCTTTTCATATTATTTTTTATTTCATGTCTTTGTTAAGATGTTTGGTTGTACTTCCTTTGCTCATAGTGCTTCTCTAAATTTAAACAAATTCTTTACACAAACTATTGAACATATATTTTTAGGATATTTTCGGCTCAAGACGGGTACAAATGTTACTTTTCAACTGCAAAATATATTATGTTAGTTGTCACTTTTGAGGACACACCTCATTTTTTCTCGTCCTCAATGGAAACTCATTTCCATTCAACAAGTTCTCCTTATTTCAGCTTGTGATCCTCTAGTGATTTTGACATCTTTTGAGTCTAACCCAAATACAAATTAATTTGACATTGTTCCACCACCTCTTCCTACATATTAATATAGAATACTTAAAGTTTTTCCTAGTCTTCTTGAGATTGGAAAATCTAATTTAGTATGTAAATTACATTATTCTCTAAATATTAAAGTAGTCATCTCGAACTTGTTTTAGTAATTAAGTCATGTTATGCAAGATTTCAAAAAGTAATTTAATAAAAAGGTTATGTTATTTCAAAACAAAAGTATGCTCTTAAAATTCTAAAGAAGATTGAGAAAATGAAGCTTATGGATCTAAATCAAAAAGTTAATGGTGAGTTAAAGTAATTTTCTTTTTCAAACCAGAACCACGTAAAAAGTAAGTGAAAAAGTTAATTATCTTAATATCACCTGACTTAATATTGCATAAACTTAATATTTCTTATGCAATTAAAATATTCATATTGATCCATATTTTCATATATATAAAAAAAGCTCGATGACAAGGATTTTTTTAATAAAAACAAAGAAAATATTAAAATTTTAGAGTATTGTGATATAAATTGAATTGATTGTCCAATTGACAACAGAACTACAATTATGTATTCATTGGAAAGAATATTATCTGTGATATTGGATAAAAAAATTATATTATAATATATAGACAACCATTTATGTTACTTTCAATTTTGTATTTTATAGTCATTTTATGGAGAAGAAGTCGTTGTCCAATTAATTCATACTGAATTTATCAATAGGTTTAATTTGCAAAACACTCTCATTAAGTCCTCGATAATATCTAAAATTCAATTTATATATTTCGAACTTGTTGCATACTATTTATACGTTGGAGCTGTAAGAGGATGTTAAAATTATTATTTTTATTATATTATATACCTTTTATAAAAATTAATTTTTGATTTAGCCTAATAATTGAATGCTATAGGATATAATTTTTCCATATATTGTATAACTCTTATTTTATATGCATATTTCGTTTTATTACATATGTATATATGGAAGCAAGTACATGTTTTGTTCTTTTACGTGAAATCTTAATACAAGGAGTTGTTTTCAGTTGTATAAGTAATTCTTTAAAATGTTATTTTTTAAAATATTAACTTTAAAAATTACAAATGAATAAAATTAATTTTGACATAATTTGAAAAATAAATTATTAGCTTTACTTCATTAATTTGATTCCATCAAATAATCATGACATTATTAAAAAGGTAATAAAATTAGGAAATATTTCCTACCGCGTACGTGTTATAAGTCACATTTGGACAGAAATTATATTCTTTTATAAGACATTTTATAATAAATATTATAAGTATTTGTATTTTATATCAATAAATAGTAAAAGAAAACTTTAAAAGTTATTAAATAACGACTACTAATTTAGTAAATTGGTATTATTTTATAAAATTAAACTAGATGAATTTATTTTATTAATGTATGATTATAATAGAGTTATCTTATATTAAAAGAATAAGGATGAATGGACATTATTTTAGTCTCTTGATTCCACATCATCCTTTATGTTTTTTAATCAATTTGTGCTGTTCAATTCTATTTCTGAATATTTGTTTTCCCTTTCTTTGGTTTTTTTTATTGAGCTTAATTATGCAAATTATTGTATGAAGTTTTTTTTTTTTTTTTCATAAACTTAGCATTTTATGAAAAGGGACAAAAATATAATCCAAATGTTGAATCCATAATAGAAAAACTCAAGCTTTGCCTTATAAAGCTAGTATAATCTTGTTGAAGTCAATTGAATTAATAAATAATTTAATGAATCTGATTCAATATAATTATTACCAAATTAAATATAAATTCAATTAGATATACTTCTACATCTCGGCAAATCTTAGTTTGTTATACATTTTAATGCAACGTGGTTTGGCTTATTTTGAAAAAATAACCACGTCTTTTGCTTAAACTTTTATGTGTTCTTTTTTCGAAAAATAAGTGATTATTTTAAAACGAACTTATTTCCAAATAATTTGTGTAAAGTATTTACCTTCTTTTGGGGAAGCCTACCTTACTATTTTTATGAAAGACAAATTGACCTAAACATATATTTTAAAGTTCATTTTGCATTAAAATATTTTAAATAGATAACCAGACTTACTTCTCAACAGTTGGCAAACAAGTTTGAGCCTTTCAATTAACCAACGAGTATATAATTTCAAAACATAATAAAAAATTAAATTAACACAATATCTATAACAATTAATATATTTTTACATTTTTTTCTATTTACACATTTTTATATGATTTTACTCGTAAAATTTGACAATTGTTTTTATTTATTAAAATAAATAAAAATAAATAAAAATAAATAAAAACAATAATAATAATAATAATAATAATAATGATTTAACTGTTTTTACAAGCAATTGTAAAATTAACTCTTTTTTATAAACATATACACTTTCTACGCATTTTTTATAATTACACTTAAAATTGTGATAATTATTTTTTCTTACTAAAATAAATAATAACATCTTTGTCAGAACCAAATCCCCTCCCATTCCAATAGAGAATTACATGAATTTAACTCTCAAAATGCTGCTACACTCTGAAAAACAAAGTAAAATCAACAATCCTAGTTTTAACTTCAAAACTTATTGTACATATACACATATTTTATCACAGTCTGAACCGATTATTATGCATAGCACATATCTTGTTCTCTAAAACATAATCTAACTTCACAGAAACCTGATCTGAAAACATCATCAGAGGTTCAAACATTGTGTGCATCAGCATTCTTATCATCAATACAAATCTCTGTCTCTATCAGTTCAAACCACACCAGATACATTCTTTACAACATATACATACAATTGATAACTAGCAGAGAAGGCAAGTCTTGTGTAACACAGAAAAAGAAAAAGATGAAACTTTGCCTCTGCCCAACAAACTATTATGCTCAAAATATGCTGTGCTATACAAAATGCTTCATTCCATGCAATCTTTTTCCATCAATCATCAACTACAGCAGGAGCAGAACCAGAACCAAGCAGTGCACCCAAGAGAATTTGCTCCCACCGTCTCACACCCCTCTGCACTATGCTGGAGGTTATTATACGCAGCCGCAGCGAACTGCCGGAGTCCGGTGAAGATGTTGAAGGAGACATGTGAGGATCTGTTGGAGGAGCATGGTATTTCAGGGTGCACTTCCCTGATGGATGATCAACTTTAACATCAAATTCCGGTGAAAGTGGCCGTCCCATGACTTCAACATGGGAGATGCTGCACCATAAAGACAGATAAACAAACACATGCCAATTCATTCTTAAAATATAAGAACATTTGACATAACAAACTCAGTCTTGGAATGCTTGATCAAGGACCCATTTGAATAAACTTTTTGCATGCTCACAAAAAGGAGAGAAAAAAATAAATGAAATGTGCACAAGTTAAAAAAGTTTTTGAGAAGTTATATGAGATAACTTCTACATAAGCTAACTTTATCTTCTAGGAAGTTTATTCAATTTTTTCTTCTTATTTTTCTCCTGTGGAAGTGTTTATGTAGAAGTTTATCCAAACATGCCATAAGTTGGAAAAGAAACACTACAGAAAATGTAGGCAACGGACTAACAAAAAGAACTCAAGGAAATAAATTAAGGTTCTTCATGAAACTATGAGAACATGATGAATGATTCAGCATCCAGTGTACATAGAATAGAATTATGGCTTTTTGATGAAATGTTATCTTTTGTTACATTACTTTCCATCTTCCCGCTGAAATTCCAACAAAAACCTTGTCATGATGACCCTCATGAGTGGCATTGGTGTCATGTCATGAAAGAAGCAGTGTCCAATTGAAGAGTGGACATTTGGAAGAGAAAGATCAAGTTTTTAATGCCAATTTAGTGAGTGTGCATGAGATAAAAAGAGAAGGCTTGAGAAACAAACCATATGTAGAATAATTCATCCATTTCTTGTTTTTGAACTCTACCCAACAGCTCAACTAGCAGAATGCCTCCAATGCA
>Ga0209700_106570_pt1 | contig 17800 bp, 4 predicted proteins | sample SiratroredBW_FD_187528 | JGI IMG/M metagenome (GOLD analysis project Ga0209700, IMG submission 187528) | Root nodule microbial communities of legume samples collected from California, USA - Siratro red BW (SPAdes) (version 2) | ecosystem: Host-associated > Plants > Roots > Nodule | place: USA...
AAAACTAACAAAAAAGATGTCTTGATTAAGTGACACATATATATATATATATATATATGTGTCACTTAATCAAGACATCTTTTTTGTTAGTTTTAGTAGGGGAAGTCATTGAATTGGAAGCATTAATAATATTGAGATTTTTTTCCTGCTAAGAGCCGAGTATCCAAAACAAGTTGTTAGAAAAGAAAGTCAGCATTTGCTTAATATTTTACTAATATTTATGTTTTATGATTCTTAATTGTCAATTTGTTTTCTCATTTTGCATGTGCTATTAAAAAGAAACAAGAGATGAACACAACGAGGGTTGAAATATGTTTATCATGACTATGGAAAGTAAAAGAGAGTATTATTTCACAGATTAAAAAGAAACTAAAAAGGTAAAAGGATAAGCAAGAGTTAAAAACCATTCTAAGATTATTAATATTAAAGCTCCGGCAAACAGAATCAATATACACAAGTCAACAAAACTTACAAGAATCCTAATGCTCAGCAAAACGAACGACAACTGAGAAAATTTGAAGTTGGCTGCAATATTGAGAATGAGAATGCATGATAGTGGATTGAATACTCGTCTTTGGAAGTTGGAGATTTTGGTCTCACCATCACTATTTTGTACACTGGCCAATCATTAAGCAGTGTCCTACTTCTGCAAATGCAGTCATCCTATCCAACTCGCTTTCATGTCCAAGGTAGTGAGGATCACCTCCTTCCCTTTCACTAGTTGGTAAATAGTACTGACAGTGGATGCAGACTGTCACACCTTTCAGCAGCATATTACCATGTAAAAACCTGAAAATGGTGAACCTGAATATCATGCAAAACTCTTGATATAACTCATTCAGAAGCCACATTCCAAAAGCACATGATATGTTTATATTTTCAGATTAATAATCAACAATTGGAAGTAATGTTCTCATCACAATATTTGGAAAGAGGCAGATGAAAGAATCGATCCTACTGTTACCATCAGCCTTAAAGCAAGCAAAACAATTTAACAAATCAAGTAATGAATCTAACAACTCGTGCTGTGCTGCTACCTGTCCTTACTACAGAAAACCTCTCAAACCATATAACCAATATTATAAGCACTACATAGTGAACAGAACTATTTGATACCATGAGTGTATGTTTAAATTTCATAGCAAAAACAAACTGTCAATAGCAAAGTGGGCCAAACCCAAATATTCATTATGGATTTCGGTAAGTATATAAATAGGAGGCGAAAAAGCAATAAAGTAGAGAGTGAATGGCACGCTAGAGACTCGTTAATTGTCAAGTGTGAACATATTCTAAAACGGGCAATCCATTCTGAGAACAATCCATGTGCCATTTAAAATGTTATGACAATATCTAACACCTAAACGCAGCTGCTAGATGAAATATCAAGCCTGATAAATTTAGCAGTCACAACAAGAATGAGTAACAACTAGAACATTGTGCCAGCAAGGTTCACAAACCCCTGAACACATGGTAGTCCACATATAAGAAAGAAAAGGTCTACCAGCATTTAAGATTTTCATTTTATTCACAAATAGTTCAGTCCATTACATAAACATGGCGACTCCAAGATTGAGGAATGCACGAGCGTTCATCCTTTTTTCTTTGGTTCCAAACTTAATCACTGTGTCATGTTCGTAAAGTCTAACTTCCTAATGATATTCCTTTTCGTCTAGTTAAAAATATCATAGCACCACTTTTCTACCCACTACGGGAATCTATTTCATTCTTATGTCCAAGAATAATAACTCAACCAAAAATATGAAAAAGAGGAATGAAAATTACAATATCTCTATCTGCAAATCCAACGAGAAAACAATTATAGATTTTCTTGAAAATAAGAAAATAACACATCTCAGGAAAACTTAAAAGATAAATATTTTTTCTCTTAATTTTTAACTCATGCACTAAGACAATAGAAAAAAGGAGGTGATTTGGGTGTTTTAATAAGGAAACACTATGCCTCTTTTATAACAAACACCAAACTAAAGTTCCCTGATGTGGGACTTCTCTTCTTACACTTGAAGATTTTGATTAAGTTAATCAAATCTTCATGTCATACCTTATTTTTTGTCATCTATGTTGTTTTTTTTCCGATAGTCAAAAGTAGGATTGACCCTGGATAAACTTGTCGGTATTGACAAACTTCGTTATAACATGTTAGGTTTTCATTGATAGGAATATTTTCCATATCCATAATTCCTTCTTTAGTACTTATCGAACAAAGTGATATTATATACCTATATACTTTGTCATACAATGTAATAATAGATAAAGCTAGAACATCTTGTAACTTGGACAACCAACTTACCGCGTCTCTTACAAGTGGTGTAAATATAAGCCATTAAAAGATCTTCTTTTATCACGATTACTTGCAAAATCTAAATCAACATAGCCTCTGAAAGCTAATTCTGATCCTCCAAAACACAATGCAACGCCTGAGATTCCTTTTTTGTATTTAAGAATCCTCCTAATAAGCTCTCCACTTGGATCTTGCATGAATTTACTAACAACAATAACTATTTTTTCAATATCTGGTCTTGTACAAATCATGATATACATAAGACATACTGAAGTATAAGGTACTCAAGACATTTCCATCCACTTTGCTTTTGCTTCATTGCTAGGACTCATATGTGAAGATAACTTACAATTGATAGGACGTTGGGGTAGAAATTTGCTTATAATCTTGCATGTTAAAGCACCACAAGATTTTTAGAAGTAATTCTTATGAGAAAGTTAAACCTTTCTATCTTAGGGAATTTGCAATCCTAAATCTTGTTTGTTGATCTCGAGTTTTTCATACGAAACTCTTTAGCCAACTACACCTTCAATTCTTGGATTTGAGCTTTATTGAGACCTACTACTAACATGTCATCCCCTTACAACAAGATGATAAACTTGTTCATATCAAATCTATTGTAATAAGTACAATGGTCTAACTCAATCTATTGCAACCAAGACTAATAATGAAAGAATAACATTTTTTATACCAATACCTGGGCACTTGCTTTAGACTATACAGAGGATTGGTCAACCTACATACCAAATTTCCTTGTTATTTTAAAGTCTTCTGGTTGGAGAATATATATCTCATCTTCAAGTTCTCTATAAAGAAAAAAAATTTACATCTAATTGCTCAAAATGTCAAATGCAGCACACATGACAAAAACTCTGATTGTTGTTAATTTGACAACTGACGAGAATATCTCATTGAAGTCAATGCCTTCTTTCTAAGCATAATAAGAGGATCCTTAAATACATCAAAAGAACATTAAGTGTTGCAATATGGTTTGGAAGATCAAAATTAGTTGTTAGAGGCTATATTGATTCAGATTTTGCAGAGATCTTGATAAATTGAAATCTACTACTAGCTATATGTTTACACCACTTGTAAGAGGGATGATAAATTGGTTATTGAATTTACAGAATGTTATAGTTTTGTCTACTATTACTACTACAAAGGTTGAGTACATGGCAGTTACCCAAACATACAAGAAAGCTATACAGATTCAAAAATGTTAATGGAGGAACTTGGGCACATGCAACGGAATATAGCGTACCTTGAACATTGCAAGGAATTCTACCTTTCATTCTAGGACAAAGCATATTGGTATATGATACCATTTCATTTGAGAAGTAGTAAAAGAAGGAAATACGTATATGTAAAAGCTTCACGTCAATGAAAACCTAGCATAGGTACTATTCGATCAACACTGACAAGTTTATATAGCATCTATCCTGCTATGGCCTAACACAAAAATAAGCAACATGGATGAGAAAGAATAAAACATAGCATGAAGATTTGATTAGTTTAATCAAAATCTTCACGTGAGAGAATGTGAAAAAAGAAGTACAACATTAGATAAACTTTACTTCAGTGATTGTTGTTCTTGTTATAAAATAAACCGTGTTTTCTTATAAAACACACCAAAATCACCTCTACAACACTATTCCATTGTCAATTGCAACAGAATACTATCAGCAACCAAATTCTGATACCACTGTTGTTTAGGTACCACAGTGACAAAATAACAACTCAACTAAATAAAAGATTAAAAGAGAAACAAATTTGATAATAGACAAAAATGTAATTTTATTACAAAAAAGAAAATTACAATATTTCTCTCTATAAATCCAAGGAGAGAACAATAACATATTCTCTTCAAAATAAGAAAACCCATCTACTGAGAGAACTATTTTTCTTGTCTTAATGTTTCTCATTCACCAAATTATCAGAAAAGAAAAGGAAGTGATTTTGGTATGTTTTATTAAGAAAACATTATGCCTATTTTACAACAAGAAAAACACCAAAGTAAAGTTCCTCTTATGAGTAACTTGTTTTATTACATGATCAATCATTGAAGGTGGTAACTTCTGGCATATGACAAGTTGGTTAAATCTATTAAGTTTAATAAACTAAGAAAATTGATATTGTTTTCATTTTCAAAAATAGCGAAGCAATTCAGTAGAAATAAACAACTTGATATCTTTAATTTATACAAAAAAATTAGAGATTGCATCATAAGAAGAAACTAAAAACAAAGTATAGACTAAATAAGAACGGGATGGTTGGGACTATGTTGAGGAGTTAGTGATCGATTCTTATTTACACCAAGTGAAGCAGGATACAGTTTATTTTCACAAGCATACAATGAAATCAAAGTTGAAACAGAACAATGAAATACAAAACGAAACAAGGAACAAACGTCAGACATAATAGAGAAGAAATGCACAGAGATGAACCTGGCATGACTGCATGGACGGCAAAGAGAGGCCTCTGAAAGGGGTAGCAAGCGAGAAAGAGCAAACGCACCAGAGAGAGCAAATGAAAAATTCCAAATTCTTAAATATTTGAAGTGGAATTTGAAATTCTATAATTAAAGGTAATAAAAAATACCTACTAAAAATGTTAGAATTTGAAATTCTTTCTAAATACAGTACCCAAACAAATTATTTTACAACAAAGCATTCTCAAATTCGCTAAAAAGCTGAATTACTCTGTTAAAATTCATTATCCAAACATACCGTCAAAGGTTTGTTTTCCATATGCCCATTGAAGACTTCATCATGTCTACAGTTTGTTAACTGCTGATATGGTTTAGCTCTTCTACCAAGAAGCGAGTCTAAATATTTTCAATAACAGATCTGTTACCTGAGCCTGTTTAACAACTGAGATTAATTTTTTAGCCCAACAAGCCAGAAAATATGGTTTCTGAAAACCCAAGTTTAAATCCTGATTTAAGAAGCAGTGCTTCCCAAGCCCTGGCTCCAGGAACAAAGCTTTTCGCAACAATTTTCTTGGTCAATTCTATTGCTTCAGCAATCAAGCCCTTTTGGCACATCTGAAATATGATATGATCAAATGTTGAAGATCTAGGAAAGAAACACTTCTCCAACATTTCCTCCAACAAAAAGCATGCTTCACCAATCTCACCTTTCCCAACTAAACCATCAAGCATGATCCTGTATGAATGCACGTTGAGCCCAACACCCTTCCGCCCCATCTCCTTCATTATCCCCCTTGCCTTAAGTAAATCCCCTGCTACACACAACGCACCCAATAAAGTATTACAAGTAACCACATTCGGTTTGCATTCTAACTCTTCCATAGAAGCAACAATATTAAGCGCCTCGTCTACGTTATTCTGCTTACACAAACCATTTATATACACATTATAAGTATAAACATCAGGAACGAGTCCAAAAACAAGTATTTCATCAAATAGTTCTTCTAACTTCACATACTCCCCTTCTGCTACAATCCCACTCAAGACCATAGTATAACAAACAATATCAGGTTTAATTCCATCTTGTTTCTGCTGGTTCAGAATATCCAAAGCATCCATACCCTTCCCTTCCTTCACCAAGAACCTAATCATGTTTGTATAATCCATGACACCAGGACAAAATCCTAGTTTCCTCATATCCCTCCAAACAATAAAAGCCTCAACACTGGTCATATCCTCTTGTTCACACAATGATGATATTATCAAAGAACATATTGTCTCATCCAAACCATACCCATCTTCTATCATATAATTCAGCATCTTAATGGCATAACCCACCCTCTTAATTCTACACAAGGCCTTGATCAAAACCCGAAATGTCGATTCCTCAACGCGAATGTTCATATGCTGGCTCTTGAGCAAGATCTCGGGAACCATTTTCAGACACTCTCTCTTCCTACAAAGCAATGAGAGAACCAAGTTCAATGAGCAAACAGTTGGTGTGCACCTGAACCTGGGGATTCTGAGAAACAAATCCACGGCATCTTGGACCTTGTCAGAAAGACCATAGAACCTAATAAGGTACACAAGGATAAACTCCGGGGTTTCAAACTTCTCCAAGTGTTCAAGGTGGTCAAGGACAGGAGGAATGTCCTGCAACTGGGAGGTGTTGGTTAAGGTTTTGAGGACAAAGTAGTAAGCTTTTGGAGTTGGGTCACAGCTGTAAGCTTTGAATGAGTCAAGGAGAGTGGAGAGAAGAAAAGGGAAGGGAAGGTTGGGTTTTTGGGGTTGCTGGGAAAAACCCATTTCAAGGGTTGCTTGTTTGAGCTTTTGCATAGCTTGCTGTTCACCAAAATTATGGTGCCATGAGGTCTTGTAAGGAGAGTGTGGCCATTTCCTGAATTTTCTGAGGTATTTGTTGGCTCTCTTCGATAAAGGGTGTCTCACCATTTGGATTTGACGAGGAACAGAACAAGAACGGACACTGAAGTAATTGAATCAAACGAGACAAACTAAACCAATATTTTGTCTTCGGATTGATGACAACCCAAAACCTTCAACTGAAATTGATTTTGACAAAATTATAGACGTAGGGTTTTATAAATAATTAATTTAATTAAATGTATTCATTGAAGATTATTTATCTTTTATTTCTAAGATAATAAATTAGAGTAAACACTTCTCATTGATAAAAAAAATTTGGAATAACTTTCTTGAATGAAAATAAATTAAGAGTATTTCTTCCAAGGACAATGTTTTTACAAAAATCAACTTCTATCATTTTCATCTTTATTTTAAAATTAAAATTCAATATTTTCTAAATTATCAATAGTGAAAATTAGCATTATATCAGAATACAAATTATTTTCTATAAATTTAAATATTATTTACATTTAAAATAATTTACTTATCACGAATTTTAGTTATAATACAACCTACATATTTCATGGCGTTTATTTAATATAAACTTTAGTTATAAGAAACAAGCTATCATCCTCTGCATTACACATTTACATATGTATATATATAACACTAAATTTTATAATAAATAAATTGCCTCAATAAATAAAATATTATAAAAAAGATATAAATCTTTTAAGCTATAAATATATATATATATATATATATATATATATATATATATATATATATATATATATATATATATATATATATATATATATATATTATCACATTAAACAGGCTTAATAAAATAACTTATCTCTAGTGTAATAGTTAACCTTTTCATGACATGATTCATACTTTGCGGCTTGTGCATGTGGAATATTCTCATTTCTTATTCAAATGTACAAGTAACAGATAAAAAGGTTCTTATGATGACTAATCAGTTTTTGAATTCTCTATTAATTACTAATGAGAAGTTCAACCAGGAACAAGATCTCTCTATATCTACTTATCTCTCTCTTTATATATATAAAGCATCAGTTTCTGATTCTACAAATTAAAATTCTTCTGCCTGATCCTTGAAACCGTCAAATATGGCAAACCAATTATCAGCACCCTTTGGCACCCCCATCATCGCCCCTCAATACTGTGCTCCAGGTATACGAGCCTCTGTGCATGGTTCCAACATAGTACATGTTCAAATAATCGCTTACTTTATGGGTCCAAAATATGATCGTATATGCATACATAGTTTCAACGTATTGATAATACTCAGATATAGTTTGATATACAGAATTAAATGATTTTAATTAACTTCTAATTTCCCTTTTGCTATGATTTAGGATTTATTTTAATATATGTCTTTTACGCTTTTGTCTATTCATTCATAATAATAATTCATCCTAAGATTATAATTTTATTATTATTATTATTATTATATTAAAATTAAAATATGTCTATTTTTTTTAGTTAATCTAAAGTGTTAATTATATAATATTGCAGGTCCAGATCCTGTTCATCTGATAATCACAAGGGAGAGGAGTATAGGTGAAAATTTCACTGTGACAGACAGCAATGGCAACACAGTTTTCACGGTGAAGAGCAACATCGTGAGCATTGTAACACCCCGCAGACACATGTACTTGTTTGACGCTTACGGAAACCCTATTGTTCATCTTCGCCGATCGGTTAGTTCATACATATCTTCATTTTCTTCTTTTTACTCATCAATTCATACTTTTTTCTTCTTTAATTAAACACCAACATCTCATGCAGTCCTGATATATATATCTGCATATGTTACTTTGTCTATAAGATATTTATTTTCGAATGGCATGAAAGAATAAAATTAAAATGTACTTTCACTCATTTTTAACTGTCATATTTTTTTAGAAGATTTTGTTTCTATTTGTAAGATATTTTTTAAAATTTAAAATAACATTCATTATTTTTATTTAAACTTTTATTTTTCATATAGTATTATATATATATATATATATATATATATATATATATTATGATGTAGAAATAAAACAGAAGATTTCATAATTATTTTTCCTAATAACAAGAAAATTTATTATATTTTTTATTTTTTACAACTGAATTTTTTTTCATTATTCTTCAAATTTTTAGAAATTTTTTATTTATAAAATTGAAAGTAACATCAATTACTTTCTTATCAATTATATTCTTATTTTTTTATTTAATCTTTAATTAATTTATACTTGTATATTTGGTATGTAATAGAAATGTAAAGAGAGAAGGAATAAAAAAAATAACTATTTTTTATTGAGATAAGATGATTTTTTATTCTTTATCTTGTATATAAACATTAAAAGGTGTATAAAATGTTACACATAAAATATATCTTTTAATAAGAAGATGAAAAATATATAAAATAAGCACATTGAACATATTACACAGTAAATAAACATTAATAAAGGGCATAAATATTTCATCTCCAAGACCAAATACAAGTTATAAAAAAGATATCAATAATAACAACTTCAATACTCCTCAAGTAATAAGAGTCTCTTTTAAATGTTAATGTGAATTTATGTTTTAAGGCAATGACTAAATAAATAAATAAAATTCTACTTATTAGTATTGAAAAATTGGGTTATCGATCATTTCAAAATCTACAATTGGAAATATGATTTTTCACATTCACATCACTTTTCCACCTACATAGGTAGATCAGGTGCATTTCAAAATCTCTATCCTAATCAATTTCTTCCTTTACCTTTTCCACCACAAATAAGATTTACATTTGCATTTCTCCATACTCACATCAAGAAATTTATAAAATTTATAATTTCAATACTCTTCTTTCTCATTCTCATTTCTTATGTATAGATAATGCTGTCAACACTTAAAACATATCTTCCTTTATTCTCGTATCCCACACATCCTCTTAACCAACTTTACTCTCTTTCATTACTTTTACATGTCATGCATTCTCATATCAAGTACACTGGCAATCACCTTGATCAAATTCTTGCATAAGATTCAAGTGACATCATCCTATTCTCTCCTCCCAACAAATAGAGAGAATTGTTGCAAATCTTTATTGGTCTCATAAAGATGATAGGACTTCACGTCAGTCCAATATTGCACATATCCCATATTTTTGTTAACATCACACTCAAAGAATAATGATTGATGCTTTCATCTAATAACACATGTTGTGCTTGTCATTTTCACTATTTTCTCACTAGGTTATCCTTCGTTGGGTTTCTACCTTTAGTTAATTTCCAAACAAAGTGGTTTGCTTTAGAAAAAGTTCTTGACTCTTTAATAAAACAACGTCAGTATCCTCCCATGTTATCCTATTTGATTTAATAACTTATTATACTTTCTTAAAATGTCTTCTTTATATAAGTATCTCCTCGTTATTGACTCTAAACTAGTTTGTTTAATTTCTAGCATAAGATTATTAATTAATGGTTGTTCCTACTAAAATCACGTTCTTCTCTATTCCATTGTCTAAACCCAATTTACCCATATCACTCAACCTGTCATCTTGATAATTAAAATTAAAGAGCATTCTATTATATTTATTTGCCAATGGTTATTCTCTTAATCACGTATTATAATAAATGAGATATTTTCTTTAGTTCTAATCTTTTATGTTATTGTTTTAGTTTACAAACATTGTGTTTCTTATAACTCACAACCTTCAAGGTCGTGTACCAAGATTTAGAGATTTTCATATTTATCTCCTCGTTTCATATTTAGAATCCAACACATCCTTCAATAGTCATATACTTTAAGTAGGTGTTTGTTTCTAATTACCTAAAAGTGTCTCATTATCAAATATAAGTGAAAAAATAATCGAAAGAAGTAGGAAAGGAGAAAGTGCAAACAACTAGAGAGGAGAGACCTAATAAGAGATGAGAGAGCGCAAACAGTAAAAACTCTCTACAACGTGAGAGAAAGACGAATGACAAAAATAGTGAAAATGTTAAGCTAAAAATACACTTATTATTTTGATTGTTAAAATAACCGATGTAATAGGGTATCTATTACATCGGTTGGTGCTCACAACCGATGTAGAATGAGTCTATTACATAAGTTGTAATATGTTTTTATTTATTTACACAATTGTCATTGTGATTTTGTTTACAACAATTCTTTTTTAATCGATGTCATATCTTGTCGTAACATTTTCTTTTTCTACTAGTATAGTCTCCATTTCTAGTTACCTAAAAGTATCTCATTAAAGGTCTTGAAGTCCCTAATACTATCACTCTTATCTTTACATATTGTTTCTCATTTCATTTACTAGATTACTTTGGTTTCACTTCCTCATCCACGTAAAAATTCTCTTCGAAATTTCTTCATTTCTTAAACCATTGTAATTATTTTCTTGAATTAAGACACATAGTATGTAGGTAAGAGTGTCAAAATATATTTATTTAAGGATAAACATAACAAAAGATAAATATCTCTCCTTTCTTTTAGTCATTTCTCTTATTTTTTCACAACATTGATATTCTCACACTTGAATCTTTTTAACGTTATTTCCTCATAGGTAGTTCCAAATATATAAAAAGTAGCTTTATTTGGTTATAATTTGAGAATGTTATCGTTCCATTTGTGAAAATTCTCTTTACACTAATTCCTCATATCTTATGAAGAAATTAACCTTGAGACCAAAAGTCAATTTTAGACACCTTAGAATATTTTTTTGAACCATATCACTCGAAATTGTAGAAGTCTTACTTCGACTTCCCTTGTCCCTATTTTAACACTTGGTAACATATTATTGGTGTTAATTTTTTTTCATCAAATTAGTTAAACCTTCATCAATGATGAGGAATAAGAAAAACACTAGTAGATCTCCTTGTCACATTCCTTGATCGAGCTTCCATTTACCAATTGATCCTCTCATCAATTCACTCATTTATCATAGAATCCAAATATCCTAAACATTTAGTATAAAAAGACAACCCTTACCAAATCATAAGTTTTTGTTATAGTTTATTTTTAGGATCACACACTATTTTCCTTTTACTTTTAACTTAGTCTGCCACTTTATTTGCTCCTAAGATTCTTTATAACAAATTTCTTCCCAACCTAGTCTGCCACTTTATTTGCTCCTAAGATTCTTTCTAACAACTTTCTTCCCTAAAAAAATGCACTTTATAATTTATCTGTCCTTGTGTAGAACCTTTTTTGATCTATTAGAAAAAACTTCAAGAAAAATTGTATCCATACATCCCACATAAAATATAGGTTAAGCGTCATTTCGCCTAAAGGATTATCATATTTGGGTATCATGCATTATACTCATTCGACCATTTTCTTTGTGTGAAAATCTACCATGAGTTTTGTGATATCATCCGTTAATATCGCAAAGTATCCTTGACTTCTAATTCCACAAACACCTTAGTCAAACTCTCATTATCTGTATCTAATATTTCTTGAAAATACCTCTATGTACCCTCTTTGACTTTTAATTATTCCTCTAGCCATTCTCCTTCCATCAAGAGTTTCATGTTGTGTTTAATCATCTCCATCTAATTATTGAAAAAATATATAATAGATCGATTTTTGGTGAATCAAGCATTACTGTCTTAATTGGTATCCTAAATTGAAGTGTGTATATATCTAATGGTTGTTGAAATTTAAGTTTGAACTTGTTGAATCATACAGATTTCGGTTGATAATTGGAAAGCATTTAGAGGCGAAAGTACAGAATCTGGGGATTTGATCTTTAGAAGGGAAAGATCCTCATTATTTCAGCTAAAGATGAAATTAAACGTGTTCTTGGCAAATAATGTCACTGATATTTGTGACTTCAAGGTCAAAGCAACTTGGTTTGGACCCTCTTGGGATGTTTACATAGGAGATTCCAACATTCTTATTGCCCAGGTAATTTAATTTTAATATATACTTATCATTTTGATTAATTCCCCATGATGGAGAGAGGAAGGAAAAATAATATAATTATTTTAATCACATTATATATAGTTATATATTTTACACCCTCTTATTCATAGAAATAATTGTTGTTGCAGATAAATAAAAAGATTGGCACTATATTTAGCAGAGAGAAGTACATGGTGACTGTGTCTCCAAATATCGATCATGCATTTATTGTGGCTCTAATTGTAACTCTTGAATCTTGATCAATCACCACATGATAGATCATACTTTATTATTATTAGTAGTATTATTGTAATAAATATTATTATTATTATTAATATTATTTCTATTATAAATATTTTTTTAATGTGATTATTATTACTATTATAAATATTATTTTTATTATTATTAATATTATCATTGTTACTATTATTGTTATAAATATTATTAATGTTATAATAATTATTAATATTATTATTATAAATATTATTAATATTATTAATATTATTAATCTAATGGTATAGGTCACAAAAATCTTGGTAGCTAATGTTAGATACCAATTATTTGACTTAATTAATCACTAAATTCAATCATTACTTCTATTTTGTAGTTATTTAGCAACCAAAATCTAATTTGGTGACCATTTTGGTCACAATTAGTAACCATTTCATTTGGTATTTAAAAATTTGTCTCTAAATAATTTTTTTCTTGTAGTGCTGTCAGTTGAACCCGGTTACCTCTTCTTCAAGAGGTTGCGAAAGATATTGTTGCCACCAGGCGGATTCATTGTGATTATAATATTGAAAAAATAATAAAATGATTAGTCAACAAAAATAAAGAATGACAAAATAAATGGAAAAACATATCGAGAACATCACTACTCTGGCCTCAGACCAAAAGGTACCAAGGAGTCTTTGGGTGAAAATGCAACGGGAAAGCTGGTCTAAGACCGAAATGGCTGCCAAGTCTGCGTCTATCATACAGGATCTCAACCAAACTTGTATCGTGTTAGGGCTCTAGTCCAGTACAATGAAAACTTGGGTACATCACCATTATAAACTTACGGCTGACCCATCCCCTAAAACTAAACTTTGAAAAATTCATCCTTGAAGTTTTTGTAAGACAGTGTGAAAAAGAACTGATTAGACCCGTTTATATGGATTAAAAGGTTTATATGACTGTGCTACAATGTGAAAAAGAACTGATTAGACCATATTATATGGATTGATAGGTTAATATGATTTGCTACGGTGTGAAAATTAACCGATTGGATCAGATCATATGGACTGATAGGTTAATATGATCATGCTACAATGTGAAACAAAAAACGATTATACGAGATCATATGGATTGACAAATTAATATGACCGTACTACGATTTGAAAAATAACCGATTGGATCAGATTATATGGAATGTGTCACATGAATGTGATGTGTGAATGATAATGTGATGGTTAAGAAGATGAATTATGAAAGCTTGATTTTTTGTCATATGGTTGATATAAAAATTTAATGTATGAAAATACATTTTTTATAAAAACTATAGCTTATCCTTCTTTTTGTGTAGTGTTTGCTTTGTTTTTAAATTTGCGATGATAGTGTATTACACATGACAAGTGGCTTAATTCCTTATTCAGCTGATGGAGAAGTTTAATTTAATTTAATTTTATTTTATTTTGTGACTGTACGAAGATAATTATATTAAGTATTTTGTGGAAAAGTATATTTTAAAATATATGATGAATGTATAGATATTTATATTTAGGTTTATTATATAATTCCTATGCAATAAAGTTCATATTATATGAAAATATCGGATGTTACAAATAATAATATTAATCATATTAATAATAGTATTCATTATAATATTAATAATATTAGTACCAAGAATATTAATATTATTAAAAATATCATTAATAATAAAATTAGTAATAATAATAGTAATAATATAATGTTAATAATATTAATATTATTATTAATAAATTTAATATTAATATTAAAAATAACAATGATAATTATATTATTAACCATATTATTAATATTATTAATAATATTAATAATAATTATAATATTATTAACTATATTAATAATGATATTAGTAATATTAATAATTTTAATAATAATAATAAAATTAGTAAAACTAATATTAAATATAATAAAAATAATGTTATTAATTATATCATGCTAATAATAATAATAATTTTAATAATAATAATTGTTATTATTATTAATATTAAAAATGTTAATAATAATAATAATTTTAACAAAATTAATTATTAATATTATTTATGAAAAAATTCGTAGGTAATTACGTACAGATTTAGATCTGTACATAGTTACATATGGATACATAATTACATATGGATTTGGATCCATATGTAATTATTTACGAATTTTTCCGTAAGTAAGATTTGTAGGTACTGTCAAATTTACCTATGAATTAGAATTTGTGTGTAATTACCTATGAATTTTTTTTAGGTAAAATTTGTAGATAAAATTTGTATGAAATAGATCCATAGGTAATACTAAATTTATCTACGAATAAAAATCTATATGTAATAATCTGTAGGTAAATCGAAAAATTTCTTGTAATGAAATATAGAGAGAGAAGGAAGTCATTTATTTACCTTTAAAATATATGCATAGAGCTCAGCCGAGGACTAGGTGGACCGATAAGTACAACAAGTGATGGTAACGTGAAATGGACTACCACTTTTGTTGTTTATCGCATGGCGCATGTGAAACGTCGTGTTCCTGTGACAGTTCGATCAAGGGGCGATCAAAGACTCAAAACGAGTGACCTTCATATCATCACACGCAAAAAGAGAATTTGAATCGAAATGTTTCGAAAAGTTACCTTTCGCACCAACCAACATTATGGTTCGAAAGCCGATCGAATATGAAGTCTCAAGCTTGCACAATCAACAAGGTTACCTTTTACTAAGTCTTCCTCGGATACAATAAATATTGTCAAGGACTTGGGCGGCTTGTGTACTACCAAACTGATTGGCCAACCATTCATCGATCGACCGACATCACCATTCCTTCATTGACATGCCCATTCTCTCACTAAAATTACTATAACATACACGTGACGATTATCATACATAACACGCAAAGGAAAGCGAATATGGGACCCACAAGAATTTGGGCTCTGGCCCATCTACTAAGAAGTCCAAGTAAAGCCTATAAATAAAAAGATACTTTCAAAACGTAAAGTATTGTTACTCTAATTCAAATCATCCTATAATACTCATATCGACTAACTTGAGTGTTGCATAGACTCCTTCCGAGACCAAAGACTAATCCAAAAATAAAGCAAGAAGATGACCACATATAGACTTGAAGAACCGACACAGACCAAAGACCTGCTGATTAAAGTAGATTAATCGACCGAACAGTAACATATCACAATACAAATTATTTTCTATAAATTTAAATATTATTTACATTTAAAATAATTTACTTATTACAAATTTTAGTTATAATACAACCTACATATTTCATAGCGTTTATTATAAATTTTAGTGATATGGAACAAGCTATATCATCATCTGCATTACAAAAACAAGCTATAATTTAGAGTGTATGCTTTCACATTGAATATATGTATATATAACACTAAATTTTATAATAAATAAATTGCTTGAATATATAAAATATTATAAAAAATATAAATCTTTTATAATAAAAATATATATATATTTTAGATTTACAAGAAACCCTTTATATCGTTATCACATTAAACAAGCTTAATAAAATAACTTAATAGTTTACCTTTTCATGAATTCAAAACGATTAGTCATCATAAGAAGTTGATCGTTGTCCACAAAGAAAATCTATTCCAACAATGACATGCTTTACCTTTGCAGATAATATATATAAAACAAAGCATGAGTTTCTGATTGTACAAATTAAGCTCATATTCTTCCTGCCTGATCCTTGAAACCATCAAATATGACAAATAAATTATCAGCACCCTTTGGCACCCCGATCGTCACCCCTCATTACTGTGTTCCAGGTATATGAGCCTCTGTGCATGGTTCCAACATAGTACATGTTCAGATAATCGTTTACCATGGGTCCAAAATATGATCATATGCGTACATAGCAATGTGTTGATATGTACTCCGATAGTTAAGATTTATTTTAATATGTCTTTTACGTTGTCTATTCATTCTTAATAAGAATTCATCTTAAGATTATAATTTTTTTATTATTATATTAAAATTAAAATATGTCTATTCTTTTTAGTTAATCTAAAGTGGTCACAAGGGAGAGGTATCGTGTGGGTGAAAAAACCGAAGTCAGAGACAGTAATGACAACATAGTTTTGAACGTGAAGAGCGATAGGGTCGGCATTGTAACACCCTGCAGAAACATGTACTTGTATAACGCTGGCGGAATAACCATCGTTCATCTTCGCCGATCCGTTAGTTCATACATATTTTCATTTTCTTCTTTTTACTCATGAGTTAATGCTTTTTTCCGTCTTTAATTAAACACCAACATCTCATGCAGTCCTCATATATATCTGCATATTTTACATTGTCTATAGTATATTTATTTTCTTTTTCTTCTTATTTTCCAAAAGAATTATTCAAACGTATCCATATATATGGATCATTCACTAGTAGAAAAATAGCCTTCGTCGTCAGTTCTAAGAGGCTTTTTTCGTTGGTTTTCAACTCGACGTTGACCCAGGAGACGTTGAATCAGACGTCGGTTTAATATCCAATGTAGTGATTGAACTCACTACGTCGGTTAAGAAAACCAAAACTGACGTGGTGTTTAATAATAATTATTTTAGGGAGTTACACCACGTCGGTTTTGTCCCAAAAACGACGTGGTGAAGAGAAAACCCACGTCGGTTTTGGGAATCCAACCGACGTGGGTTTTCTCTTCACCATGTCGTTTTTGGGACAAAACCGACATGGTGCAACTCCTTAAAATAATAATAATATTAAACACCACGTCGGTTATGGTAAAAAACGACGTGGTGAGTCCTTCACTACGTCGTTTTTGACCTTAACCGACGTTGTATGTATGTTTTTTTTTAAAGAAACAGATTAAATTAGCTACTACCCAACCTGCAAACAGTTCCACAACCAGATTTAATTCATTTTCAGTTCATATAATTTAATTCTGAAATAGTCCAACAAATAATATATATAGCAATGTACACTAAAATGATCTTGTAATACATTAAGAAAACTTCTAATACTAAGATGTACTTCTAACTTTAAGAAAAAACTTTGCCCATTCTTGTTGAACTTCTTCTATGTCAGACCTTGCCA
>Ga0209700_106572_pt1 | contig 17799 bp, 9 predicted proteins | sample SiratroredBW_FD_187528 | JGI IMG/M metagenome (GOLD analysis project Ga0209700, IMG submission 187528) | Root nodule microbial communities of legume samples collected from California, USA - Siratro red BW (SPAdes) (version 2) | ecosystem: Host-associated > Plants > Roots > Nodule | place: USA...
TTGTCGTGATGGACTATGACAGGATGATAAAAAAATTAAATTTAAAAAAATATTTAGATTGAGATTGGAGTTGTGATCATAGTTTATTATAGAAAACTATTAAAAAAAACTAAAATAAAACGTCTGCTAACCAAATTCAAAATTCGGAAGTCGGTTACATGTGAGTAAAAAGTTAAGAACAAAAGATGATACCTTAACCAAGTGAAATCCTATCACAATCCTTCACACTATTGGATGAATTTGTTTGTGTTTATATATATATATATATAATATTTCTATTTATAGAAAGTTTCATTTTGAATGTAAAATGATAGATTTTGAATTTAAATTAGAAATTGCAATAATTTGATATTAACTTCATTGCATTCTAAATGTGTTTCTCCTTATTAAAGTACGTAATATAAATATGTGTGTAATTCAAAGTAACACTTAAATCAGCCAATAGTAGTTATAAAATAATTTTTTCAACTTAATTTATATCCAAAATTCTTTGTATTATATTTTCTTTATACAATTGAATTGAGAATTACTATAATAAAAGAAGAACTTAAATAAATGAGTCTTTGTGTCATGAGAAAAATAATTAGTTTTGGAAAGTAGAAATTCATATTGAGAATATTTAGTATGTTATTTCTGTATGATGGATCGTCAACTGATATTTATTGTATTTGATGGTTTATATCTATCATACATCAACGTGTTAAGGACAAACAAGTTTAATAATGATGAGATGCATGTTTTAATCTTATTATTCAAGTAAATGACACTTATGCTTTTGAAAAAAATAAGTAAGATAATTTTGATTTGTTTATAAGTTCTCTAGTTTGAAATAGGTATGAACCAAAGTTGAAGATGATAAAAAATGTTTCCTATAAAAAAAATAATCACTAGACACATGACTACAAAAAAAAATTATTACATCTTATAAATTAGATAAGCATAGACTCACTACTATGAAAATAGCACACATTACAAGAAAAATGTTGTTTAGAGACCAATTTTTAGCTACCAAATGAAATGGTTACTAATTGTGACCAAAATAGACACCAAATTAGATTTTGATTGCTAAATAACTACAAAATAGAAGTAATGATTGAATTTAGTGACCAATTAAGTCAAATAATTGGTATCTAATATTAGTTACTAAGGTTTTAGTGATCTATACCATTAGATTCTAAATTAGTCTCTAACTTAATTGGATACCAATTTAGAATCTAATGGCATAGGTCACTAAAACTTTGGTATCTAATGTTAGATACCAATTATTTAACTTAATTGGTCACTAAATTTAATCATTACTTCTATTTTGTAGTTGTTTAGCAACCAAAATTTAATTTGGTGACTATTTTGGTCACAATTAGCAACCATTTCATTTGGTAACTAAATATTGGTCTCTAAATAACTTTTTTCTCATAGTGACATATCACCAAATGTATCTTTGAAGTTAGTTGAAGACCATACTCAACTAGAAAAATCACATGGAATAGGATCACAAGATGAAAATGATTATCAAGATCACACTAATCTTTGTAACACAATATGCAAAAATATAAGCTTTCTCAAATGATATGCTACATGACCAAGAAGTATTACAAGAACTAGAAAATGTACATGCACTAGGCAATGTACATATGATAGACAAAGTACATGAAAAAAAAAGACAAACGCAGTCAATAAATATCTAGTTCTAAATATAGATGAAGCTTTAGATCCAAGTCACATAGAATATTCATAACTTTCAAGTGTTTGGCATAAGACATAATTATAAGATGTATGATGAAGTCGTATTTGGTTTTCAAAATAAAATTAAGTTCTCTCTATTATAGTATAGGGTCAACCTAGGTCGAATCCAAGAAAAATAAGTGCATATCGAGTTCATTAAAGAATTTATTTGTTTGAAAAAATAGAAATGAGAGTTTAATTTGCATAAGTACAATGGAAATAGTTATTGTACAAAAAAGTTGAAAATGAAACTAGGAAACATTGAATTAAAAATATAACTAGTATAAAAAGAAAGTTGAATTGTAAAACTAAAATTGGATAGTAAGAATATGAATAAAAAAATAAAAAATGGTAGAGAGGTGAAAACAAAATTAAAAATAGTGATGAAAAATAAGAATTATAGGTTGAAATTGAAACAATAAACTAAAATAGTGATATGATACAAAAGACATAAATTGAAACTAAAACAGAACAATAAATGTTCGAGTGGATACCATTTGTTCCTTCAGAAAATATACTCAAAATCAAATTTGGTATTAAATGTTCTTATAAAGACTAAGATGACCTCCACAAGACGGTGATATACTTTTTTTTTCTATAGCTGAGGTGTTGTCTTCTTCTTCTTTTTCGATGGTCAAGATGTGTTCTCCTTCTGGTTGCTCGAATATGCAAAGTGGTATGGAAGGCAAAGACAAATTGAGGCTCAAGTTAGCTAGGGAATATGTGAGATAATAAATGCATCATAAATGAGTTGTGTATATCTTGAGATTGTCACATATTTATAATATTTTTAGAAAATATTTACCTATTTGAGCCTTGATGATGAACTCATATGACTTTAACCTTTGATTAGTTGTGTAATAGTTTGATTAACAATCTAAGTGTTTATAAAAATGTAACCAATATGTGTTAAAGTTTTCTAGGTTTTATTATCATTGTGTCTTCAATAATTTGAAGTGTTCAAGTAAGTTAATAAAACAAAAACTTGTTTGTGAAAGAGTACTTTTTGTTGAAAAAATAAATAACAAAAAGAAAAAATTTGCGAAATTTGAATTATGTTGAGAGTAGTGTACATAAGAAAATGTTTTACACTTGATTTGATTAGCAATGTTATCAAACTTAAACTTTATGTGATAAATCTTTCTTTACAACAATATGTAGAGATGTCAAAATAGATTCCACTTGCATGACCTGAGTTAAGTTAGGCCACACTTCATAAATAGTGTCTTAAATGAAAATATTATTTTTAACTTGGTCTATTTGGCTTGATACCAATATGGGACAAGGTAGGGTTGGCTCACATGCTAATGATCTAACCATTCATTTTAAGATATACGGAAATGAACTTGCTAAATGTATTATTATACATGAACTTTCATTTAACTATGTTGAGAACGAGAGGGTATAAGGGGTTTGGTAGGAAAATAAAGTGTTTGAATCCTGATTTTAAACTAATTTGTAGAAACACTTCAACCGATTATGCTATAATGTGTGCATATTATAATATTTAAATTGAAACTATTAATTCCATAGTGATATAATCTGATGTTAAGACAACGCAGGTGGTATAAGTAAGTAAGTCAGTGATATTTTTGTTTGAGTTTTACAAAAATAGAGGTTGAGTGTTTTCAAAAATCAGGTTTCGAAAATATATTATGAAATACTGATTCCGTAATAAGAAATGAGAGGTGTGAAATGAATTACAGAAAAAAAAAGTTTGTGATACAAAGTTTATATTCTGAAATAGTCTTTTCGTAATATAAAGTTTGTACCGGAAAAGACATTTTGTAATACAAACATTTTCAAATATAGTTTTTTCTATTACAAACTGTGAAGTTCGGATACGACCATCAACAGCAGTTTTTCTGCGTCCGATGTGTCGCCAACACTGACACGCAACCGAAGCATGTACAACACCGTGTCGGACACAGCTTTTTGGGCCGGACGCGACCCTCACTGTCGAACACGCTGAGAGAACACTATTGTGGACGGAAGAGACCCAAAACCAAAACCAACACATTAAACGAAGAAGGAAGAAGGAGAGAGTGTGGAGGGTAGCGTATATGAAAAAGAAAAAGAGACACAAAAGAAAGAAGAAAACAATGTAGAATGGAGTGTATATTGACAAAGAAGAAAGCACTCTGGTGTGGAGCGTGGAGGAAGAAGAAATAGAGTGTATACTGACAAAGAAGGAAGTAATGTGATGTGGAGCATGGAAGAAGAAGAAACAGAGGAAGAAGCATCTAGAAACAAATTTTGTTATATAATTAATAATATTGTATTATAATATTAAAATAATATAATATACGTTTTAAATTAAAATAATATAATATACCTCTTAAAAAGGAGAAAAGTTAAAATATTTTAACTTTTAATTATTTATTTATAATTAAATAATATTATATTATATTAAAATTATATTATAATATAATATACCTGTTAATTTTTTTTATAATCATTCTTAATAAAATAATTTATATTAAATTATATTAATAATTATATTAAAAAATATATTACTAATTATATTAGAAATATTTTAAATTATATTAATAATTATATTTTTATAATTTTATCACATACTATTTAAAATTATTATTATTTATTTAAATTTAAAATTTGGATAACATTTTTTTAAATTTACATTTTTCAACTTAATATTTAAATATAACTTTTTATATAATAAGATACAATCCATATTATCTGCATAACCTAAATACAAATCTTAACATCCAATCAGAAATCTTAACCAATAAATAAATCTTAACATCTAATAAAGTTATTTATCAAATCAGTTAAATAATCTCTTAAAAATATTATAAATAATAGAATATGTAAGATACAAATCAATCATTCAGTGAAAGAACGTTATCTCATTTTAGCATTTTAAAAAAGAAGAAGAAAGTATACGTCTTGGAAGAGTGAAAAAGAACACTCCTTCGGAAAAGCGAAGAAGAACAATAACTTGAAGGAGCAAAGAAGAAGGCTGTGTTGGCATTGACAGAGAAAAAGAAAGATTGTTTGTTGAAAGAAACGAACGAGGAGCTTAAGTGAAGAAAAGAACTTGCGTGAAAAAAAAACACTTTGGATATTTCTAGAAAGATAAAAAAGTAAGTCTTTTGATTTTAAAATAATTTCATTTTTATTATTTTATTATAATAAGTTGATTTTTTTATTATATCAAACTACAAAATATATATACTTATTATAATAAATCTATTATTTATTTTAATTTTAATAATTAAAGTTTTTAATATTTTGGTAATGCCTACGGTATACAAAAATAATATACGTTTTCAAAAACTTTTTTGTTTTATATATTCTATTATTTTAGTTGTAATACTATTTGTAGTTATTATTTTATTTATATACGTTAGTAAATAATATACGTTTTTAAAAACTTTTCTGTTTTATATATTTTATTATTTTATTTATAATACTATTTGTAGTTATTATTTTATTTATATGCGTTAGTAAATAATATATGTTTTCAAAAACTTTTTTGTTTTATATATTCTATTATTTTATTTATAATACTATTTGTAGTTATTATTTTATTTATATACATTAATAAATTTATTGTTGATAATAATTTATATTAATGATTATATTTTTAAAATTTTACTATATAATACTTTTTTAATTATTGTTTTATTTATATTTAAAATTTAAATAATACTTTTTTATTTAATTTATAGTTTTTAATTTACATTTAAATATATTGTGTTATATAATCATATTATATTTATATTTTTTACAATTTGATTAGTATATTTTATTTTATTTTATTATTTTATTTTATGTTTATATTATAAACATAAAATATATTTGTTATAACTTAATGTATTTTTTAAATGATAAATTAATATTATAAATCTTTTATATTTATTTTTTTATAGGAAATTAAGATGAATGATCAAGCTATAGAAGAAGATGAAACAAAACCTTTATCGAGATATGTTTCAAAATTAAGTAAAACTCCTGGTGGAGGGAATAATATGATCAAATGCAGTTTATGTAATTTTTCATTCAATGGATCTTACACTAGGTAAGAGCTCATTTATTACAAATTAAGGGAGAAGGAGTTAAGTTGTCCAAAGGTAAGTTCGTCAAAACTTGTTGAGTTTAAAAAACTAGACAATGAAGCAACATTGAAAATAGAGATTTCGAAGAAAAGAAAGGTCCCTCTACCAGTATCTGATGAAGGAAATCAAACAAATAAGGGTCTCAAATTAAAAGGTGCTTTGGAGTCTTCTTTCAATATTCAAGCTAGAGATACTCTTGATTGTGAAATTGCGAGGGTGTTTTACTCTTCAGGTTTACCATTTCATTTAGCAAGAAGTCCTTACTATAGAAATGCATTTTCTTATGCAGCTAATACTTCTATCTTAGTGGATATGTACCGCCAACCTATAATAAATTGAGAGGTCCTTTACTTTCAAAAGAGAGAAGTCACGTAGAAAACCTTTTGCAACCTATAAGAAATTCATGGAGTCATAAAGGGGTGACAATTGTTAGTGATGGGTGGAGTGATCCCAAAGAAGGTCACTTATAAATCTTATGGCTATCAATGAGAGTGGACTAATGTTTTTAAAGTTAATAGATGCATCTGATGATGTAAAAGACAAAGATTTTATTGCTAGACACATGAGAGATGTAATTATGGAGGTTGGGCCGAATAATGTGGTACAAATCATAACTGATAACACAGTTGTATGTAAGGCCGCGGGTATGCTCATAGAAGTGGAATTTCTTTCAATTTATTGGACTCCTTGTGTAGTGCACACCTTGAATCTTGCACTGAAAAATATTTGTGCATCAAAAAATATGGAAAGGAATAGTGTTGCTTATGAGCAATGTTCTTGGATCTCACAAATTGTTGATGATGCTACCTTTATTAAAAATTTTATTGTTGGGCATTCTATGAGAATATCAATGTTCAATAGGTTCAACTCATTGAAGTTGCTTTCTGTTGCTTCAACAATAGTCATGCTGAAAAGGTTTAAAAGTTTGAAAAAAGGACTTTAAAAGATGGTTATTAGTGATGAATGGTCCTCTTACAAAGAAGATGATGTGGTTAAGGCACAATCGGTGAAAGAAACTTTGTTAAATGATAATTGGTGGATGAATGTAGATTACATACTTGCTTTTACTGCTCCTATTTATGATGTTCTTAGAAAAATGGATACTGATATGACTACTCTTCACTTAGTATATGAAATGTGGGATTCAATGATTGAAAAGGTGAGAAATGTCATATTTGAACATGAAAGAAAGAGAGAAGTTGAACATTCATCATTTTTTGAGATAGTAAACTCAATATTAATTGATTGTTGGACCAAGAGTAGCACATCTCTTCATTGTCTTGCTCATTCTTTAAATCCAAGGTAATGTTAAATTATTTTATGATTATAGTTTTTGTGTTTATCTTATTTATAATATTATATATTGATAATATTATGTTATTTTATGTTTATATATTTATAATGTTGTAGATATTATAGTCATGAGTGGTTAAGTGAAGATTCATACAGACTTGCTCCACATCAGGATGTCGAACTTACTTATGAGAGAAAGAAATGTTTTATGAGATACTTTGATGGTCTAGATGTAAGGAGACAAGTAAATATAAAATTTGCAAACTTTTTAGATGGAAGAGAAAGTTTTGCCGATGTTGACTCTTTAAGAGATATAGATAAAATGGCTGCAAAAACATAGTGGCTTGTTCATGGAGCTCATGCACCATCACTTCAAAAAATAGCTCTTAAGCTACTTGGACAACCATGTTCTTCTTCTTGTTGTGAAAGAAATTGGAGTACATACTCTTTTACACATTCTTTGAAAATGAATAAGATGACTCCTAAAAGAGCAGAAGATCTAGTATATGTCCATAGTAATCTCCGTCTTCTCTCAAGAAACTCCTCAAAATACAAAGAATAATAAACTAAAATGTGGAATATTGCGGGAGATAACTTTTCATTGGATGACAACGAAATTTTTGAAATTGCGAACTTATCTCTTGATGAACCAAAATTAGAAGTTGTATTTTCCAATGAAGATAAAATGTAGAAATTATATCTTTTGTTAGACTTTTTTTTATAAAAATTTCTCTTTTCTATGTTTTTACATATTAATACATTTTAATAAATTCATATACATGTATATACATTGTCGTGTCCTCGTATCCTATAATTTTCGATTTAGCCGTATTCACGTGTCCGTGTCCGTGTCCGTGTCCGTGTCCGTGTCCGTGCGTATTTGTGTTCGTGTCCGTATCCGGACTTTATAGATTACAAACTTTGTATTACGGAAAACCTAATCCAGAATACAAACTTTGTATTACAGAATTCAGGTTCAAATTTTCCCACCCCTCAAACGTTGTTACGGAATCCCTTCTCCCTCAATTTTTCGGAATGACCTTTCTGGAATGCTAAGAAAAAAACATCAACACACATCACACCACCACCGTCCACATCCACACCCAACTTTTAACAGCAAATCTATAAACCAAACCAATCCCACCTCTCAAAAATCTTCATACCAAATATGCAAATCAAAATGTCACAGAAACCCTCACCTTTATTGTCGCCGTTCACCAGTCCCGTACCTCCACACTCAGCTACCGCTGTCCAAGATTAAAATGGTGACCCTTACGGTCGCCATCACCATTCACCACGTACTGCAACTCGAAGCTCACTTGCTGTCGTCTTACGCCATTGCCGTCCCTCGTCGTCGTCACCGCATCCCACTACTGCATGTTCAGCCACTGCCGTTTACGTTAAAAATAATGATGAGGTGTAGAATGCTAAACCATTTCAACTTCTATTAAAAGAAAGACAGAAGATTTGTTCTGTCTTTTTACACAAGGTTAATTATGTTTTTTTTATCGCGTGATGGGATGTAGGTCAGTATTATGGAGAGCAGGAAGTTTTTGCTCCTATTAAGATGTTTATCTCAGCTACGCATAGGAGGTTTTCAAAATTTCGCGTACTTCTCTGTACATTCGAACAAACTTACTTTTTTTTTTTCTTTGAACAAACTTACTATGTATTTGACTAAAAAATCGTTATTTAGAAAATGCAATTCCTATTCTGTACATATAGTTAATGAATTGCTAGTTACACGAAAACAAAATTAAAAATAGCCATAAAAAATAAGAATTGTAGGTTGAAATTGAAACAATAAACTAAAATAGTGATATGATAGGAAAGACATAAATTGAAACTAAAATAGAACAATAAATATTCGAATGGATACAATTTGTTCTTTCAGAAAATCTACTTGACACTACAATTGGTATTAAATGTTCTTACAAAGACTAAGATGACCTCCACAAGACCGTGATATACTTTTCTTTTCTATAGCTAAGGTGTTGTCTTCTTCTTTTTCTATAGTCAAGATGTGCTCTCTTTCTGGTTGCTGGAATATGCAAAGTTGTGTGCAAGGCAAAGACAATTTGAGACTCAAGTTAGCTAGGAAATATGTGAGATAATAAATGCATCATAAATGAGTTATTTATATCTTGAGATTGTCACATATTTATAATATTTTTAGAAGATATTTACCTATTTGAGCCTTGATGATAAACTCATATAACTTTAACCTTTGATTAGTTGTGTAATAGTTTGATTAACAATATAAGTGTTTATAAAAATGTAAAAAATATGTGTTAAAGTTTTCTAGGTTTTATTATCATTGTGTCTTCAATAATTTGAAGTGTTTACTAAGTTAATAAATCAATAACTTGTTTGTGAAAGAGTACTTTTTGTTGAAAAAAATAAATAACAAAAAGCAAAAATTTGCAAAATTTGAATTATGTTGAGAGTAGTGTTCATAAAAAATGTTTTACACTTAATTTGATTAGCAATGTTATCAAACTTAAACTTTATGAGATGTCAAAATGGGATCGACTTGCATGACCTATGAGTTAAGTTAGGCCACACTTCATAAAGAGTGTCTTAAATGAAAATATTTTTTTTAACTTAGTCTATTTGGCTTGATACCGATATGGGACAAGGTAGGGTTGGCTCACATGCTAATGAGCTAACCATTCATTTTAAGATATACGGAAATGAACTTGCTAAATGTATTATTATACATGAACTTTCATTTAACTATGTTGAGTACGAGAGGGTATAAGGGGGTTTGGTAGGAAAATAAAGTGTTTGAATCCTGATTTTAAACTAATTGGTAGAAACACTTCAACCGATTATGCTATAATGTGTACATATTATAATATTTAAATTGAAACTATTAATTCCATAGTGATATAATCTGATGTATACTTTTATGAATTTTTATTTGTTTTAATTAACATGTTATGAATGTGAAAAACATTAACATAATTGTTTTAATTAATATTTATACCAAGATGTAAGATAATACATCTTACTTTTTAATATTAAACTTTAAATTTGTACACAATAATATATTATAAATTTTTATAGTCATATTGAAAGAAGAAATAACATGTAAGGATAACATAAGATCTAATTAGACAAAAGATTATAGATAGGTTTGACTAAAGTGTTAAAAAGTTTTTAATTCGGCCCACAAGACCAGGCTAAGTGAGGGACTAGCCATTGTGAGAGTCCTTTTAAGGGCAAAAACTTCCTGCACCCCACTAATATTGAACTACACTCCATCAATTTTTTTTAATTTCAAATTTGTTCTTGTTTTGAATATTAGAATAGAAGGAGGTGTAGTTGGGAGTGCATGGCAACATTTGTGGTAGCCATTGAGCTTTGGCGAAACATAGTTGAAATATTGATGACATTGTTAAGACAACGCAGGTGGTATAAGTAAGTAATTCAGTGATATTTTTGTTTGAGTTTTACAAAAATAGAGGTTGAATGTTTTCAAAAATCAGGTTTCAAAAATATATTATGAAATCCTGATTCCACAATAAAAAATGAGAGGTGTGAAATGAATTACAAAAAAAATTCTGTAATACAAAGTTTATATTCTGAAATAGTCTTTTCGTAATATAAAGTTGGTACCGAAAAAGACATTCTATAATACAAATATTTTCAGAATATAATTTTTTCTATTACAAACTTTGTATTACGGAAAATCCCAAAATACTTTGTATTACAGAATTCACGTTCAAATTTTCCCACCCCTCAAAAGTTATTACGGAATCCCTTCTCCCTCAATTTTTCGGAATGACCTTTTTGGAATGCTAAGAAAAAAACATCATCACACATCTCCCCCCACCACCGTCCACATCCACACCCAACTTTTAACAACAAATCTATAAACCAAACCAATCCCACCTCTCAAAATCTTCATACCAAATATACAAATCAAAATGGCACAGAAACCCTTACCTTTATAGTCGCCGTTCAGCAGTCCCGTACCTCCACACTCAGCTACCGCTGTCCAAGATTACAATGGCGACCCTTACCGTCGCCATCACCATTCACCACGTCCTGCAACTCCAAGCTCACTTGCTGTCGTCTTATGCCGTTGCCGTCCTTCGTCGTCATCACCGCATCCAGCCACTGCATGTTCAGCCACTGCCGTCTACGTTAAAAATAATAATGAGGTGTAAAATGCTAAACCATTCCAACTTCTATTAAAAGAAAAACAGAAGGTTAATTCTGTCTTTTTACACAAGGTTAATTCTGTTTTTTTCATCGCGTGATGGGACCTACATCGTGTTAATATTTTTTCATCTTAATAGGGGCAAAAACTTCTATTAAGATGTTTATCTCAGCTACGCATATAGGAAAATAGGTTTTCAAAATTTCGCGTACTTCTCTGTACATTCGAACAAACTTACTTTTTTTTTCTTTGAACAAACTTACTATGTGTATTTGACTAAAAAATCGTTATTTGGAAAATGGAATTCCTACTCTGTACATATAGTTAATGAATTGTTACACAACATCCATGCCAAAATCTTCTTCATCTTCATGATAATTAACTACATGAATAATGCAATTTTCATGCTAATTATCCAACAGTATCTCGATCGGTATCAATTTTGACAATAACACAAAGTTTGCTGGGTGCATGCAACTATTGGGTCATTTTATTACTGTTCCCTTTTTTGTGGGCTGAAATGATAACTGGGCTGCCAGCCCAATGTTATTCACTGTCTGTATGGAAGTGGTAGCATAGGTTATGTATTTCAATTTATTAGTTTGTCTGGTCCGTTCTGTCTAGTCCTTCAATTTAACGGATTCAAACTCATTCCTATTTTAAAATAAAAAACAAATAAATATATTAAATTTAAGTTATTATGTACTTTTTAAAATTTAATTACTTTTAAAAATTGAAATATATGTTTGTTATTATTTTTAGTTTGTTTTATATTTTTTTAATTATATAAGGTTGTTGGTTTACTACCTTTTATTTTATTTTATGTTGTTGCTTCATAACTCTTCCAAATTATAATTATAAAATTAGCACACATATAACTTGTCGAATTTTTTTAGTATATATTAAAGAGAATGAGTATGTAATTAGGAATATTTAGATTTGATTAGTTATAAGTGTTTACTTATAGAGTAAATCTCATACCACTTTCAACTAAAAACTTTGACATTATACATAAAATTGTGAATCTTCTTATTTATATATTACTTAAATTTATCATTTGTAGTAAATATGAAACAAAGACTCATACTTAAATTTTTAACATAATTTATTTAGAATGAATTATATATGAATAATTTCAAATACGAAAATATATATATCTTGAGTTTTCGTCTTTATACTTTACGGGATGCCTTTTCATTTTGTTTTTATTTTCTTTCTATTTTGGGCCTATCTTGGGTATACTCTTACTATATTCATGTATATATTGTAGTACTAGGAGAAATATTCAAAGCTTTTCTTACCTTTGAAACAATACTATGTTTTTCATTCTCCCTTTCCATGCTTCACTGGTCTTGATGATTTTGTTATGGTATCAAAGAGGGCTTGTCTCGTTCTACCTCACTGAACTCTAATTCTTCTTCTCTTATTCTCCTTTCTCATTTTCTTGTTGATCTTGTTTGTTCTTTTCTCTCTCTCTTTTTTTTTTCTTGTTTCCCCTCTATTTCTTATGTCATTTGTGAACGGAGAAATCTTGGAACTATTATATGATGGTGAGTTGTATAAAGCTTGGGAGATGTTTTAATGTCATGGTTATTTCATTGATAACATGCATGCTAGCAACATAAAACGCTCAAGCACTGTATGCAAAGATAATGCAAAATATTTGTGGGGAGATTTGAAAGAAAGGTTTTCAAAAAAGAAACCATTTTCGTACATCGAATCTCCTTCCAGAAATAACTTCCATCAAACAAGGAGAAAGAGGCATCACAAAGTATTACACAAATTCAAAAATCTTATGGGTTACGACCTGTGCCAACTTGTGTCTATAGTGTGAAGTGCAACTAAAGTCTTTCCAAAATCATTATTGAGTAGAGAAAATTGGCATGAGTAATGTGTTTTCTAAAATTTTTAGGAGAAAATTATAGTACAATAAAGACTCAAATGTTACTTATAAAGCCTCTTCAATGAGAAAGGCAACTTAGTGAAGTTGTTAACATGGAGGTGAAAGTGTTGATCAACAATGGTAGCCAACAATCTCAAAAGATCCACAAAAAAAAAACAATAACACTACTACTAGTGGAAGAACTATGGTAAAGGAAAAGGAACAAAATTATGACAACAATGTAAATATTACAACAAGATGAATCACATTGTTGATGAATGCTACTGAAAACACAGATTTCCTTCATGGATGAAGCAAAAGAGAAATCACAATGCCAACGTTATTGAGAATGTGGAAGAACAGGTCGCTACGAAAGACAAATCATCACAAGATCAGTTTATTAATAATCAAATCATGAGTGCTTTGTTTACATTATTCAATCTACTAATAACAAATAAAACCTTATTAATAGCATGATTGATGAGCCTTCTGTACAACTTATTAGAAAGGTAAAATGCATACAAACTTCGGGATTCTTGACACTAAGGCTAATGATCATGTAACTTGTTCTATTTTTTTTTTTCTTTTTTTTAGTCATTATGAAAGCAAACCTATACATGTTAAACTACCAAACAACTCTTAAGTTATAGAAAAATGTGTTGGCACTATTTATTTATCAGGGGACCTTACGATACATCATGTATTCTATATATATAAGTTTACACATAATATCATTTCTATTCAACGACTTATCTTTTCTCTAAATCGTAAACCCATTTTCTCTCGTGATGTTTGTCAGGTACAAGAAATAAATACATCCAAGATGATTGGACAAGTTGAAATTCACAATGGTCTTTATCAAATATCATTTATTGATAAAAAAAATACAGTTTTCTTCACACGACTAATAACCTCCTCAACATGTTGATAGTCATGATGTTTAGCACTGCAAGTTTGGTCATCCATCAAATAAGGTACCAAAACATGTTAGTAAGAATCATGATGGTATACATTTTGATAAAACTAATATATATACTCCTTATCATTTGGCTAATCAGCACAAACTACATTTCTTTTTAAATAATACTACATGTCACAATACTTTTTATTTGGTTCATATAGATATCTCGGGTCCTTTTATCATTCCTTCTACACAAGGTCATAGGTATTTTCTCATTGTGGTTGATGACTACACTAGACATACCTAGATATATTTAATGAAAAATAATAATGAAACAAGAAATTTGCTAACCAATTTTTGTTTCCTTTGTTCAAAACCAATTCAACAAACATATTAAAATCAATAGAATTGACAACGGCCAACAATTTTGCTAGAAAGAGTTTTATGATAAGCATGATATCATTCATCATACAACTTGTGTTGAAACTCCACCACAGAATTTTGTTTTAGAGAGAAAACACCAATACATCTTGAACGTTACCCGATGCCCTATGTTTCCATCTAAGATACCAAAGTTTTCTAGTGTTATGTGATTTCTCATTTTGTCTATCTTATAAACAGACTTTTGTCTCCTATTATCCATAATAAAGGTCCTTTTTGCATGCTTCATAAGTGCATTTCTAATTTTTGTGATCTTAGATTGTTAGGTATTTGTTTTTTGCTTCAACTCTTGAAAGCAATAGAAACAAACTTGGTCCTAGAGCTAGGAGATGTATTTTTCATAAGATAATGTTACTCCTAGCTAAGGTTTGGTGTAAGAGTGATCTAAAAGATCACACTAAGTAAAGAAAAATGCTTCTTTCGACGAATACAAGGTTTAAACACTCCATTAGTTGCTATTTGAACACAATCAATGTTATTGTCAAGTTCTAGGTACTAAAAGGTTTGAGTAATGAAATTGATAGCATTTTTACAATTCTTGATCACTTATCCTCCTACTCTTCAACTTGGATGATTTCTTTAAATACAAAGTTGAGAAAAGAGTTGTCGCAAATCCTTTTGTGCCTATTAAGAGACTTCACTTCAAACTTTCATCTTCAAGGCTTCATTTGTTCATTCATGAACGCATATATGTATTAAATGTGCTCTATATAACAATAAATGTTTATATCTTCTTTAAACAACACCCCAATAATTGTCATGTCTTATCAGGTCCTAATCAAAGAGATTTCAATCAAACTTAAGTAAAACATAGAACATACAAGGCACATAAAAGTAATATGTCCAGAGATGACATGGGGTGAGTCAAAATGTGTGTTGAAATGAAACAACTTTTATGTGTCTTTGAAAAGATGTTTGACATTGACTTGTGTTTTGTAAGATCTTTTTGTAGATGTAAAGTTGAGAACATTCTCTATAACATAGAATACGTTCATAAATATTTTTATTAAATACAATATTAGCTTAAAATATTATGTGCATTTATATCGTTTGATGAGAACTTCACTTATCAAACTAAACAAGAAAAAAACATATATTTTGTATTATGTATCAACAAATCATATTGTGTCTTATATGATATCTCTTTAATAAAACTTATATATAAAATGTTTATATATATATATATATATATATATATATATATATATATATATATATATATATATATATATATAAAGTCACACTCGAAACCATATAGACATTATATAAAACTTTCTAACACTATTTTTTATTTTATATTAATTTTGGGGTGATTGAAGGACTTGAGTATGGGATTAGAGAAACAAGATAATATAGGGACATGACATAGAAGAGCAAGTTTTGATCCCATGCCAACAACTGGATCTACAATTACAATACGGATAACTGCAATAACTTATCTCTTTCTTTTCAATTTGCAATAAATATAGTTCGAAACTATTTTTTTAAAAAAAGCACAAAGATTGTTAGAAGTAATCTTTTTAAACAAAATTTAACTTATACACAAATTAATTTTTAAAATTTCATACAACTTTTCTAACCTTTTTTTTTAAATTATGAAATGCGTATTTATTTTTATTTTAGAAAAAACTCGTACAAGTATATAAAATAAAAAATAAAATTGGTGGGAACAAGTATAGGAACCTCAGCTATGTACGAATAATTGATTGTGGTATCTCTTTTTGCACACACTTTTTCCTTTCCCATTTGTGTGCTTTACCTTTCATTAAATAGGGCACCATTTATGCCCTTGAATCCCTGCAAGAACCCCTTTATTACTCAACATGCTTTGGAGGCCCCTTTTTGTGTCCCACAGTTGTCGCAGTTAATGCCATGAAGGTGGGTCCTACCCCATCTTATTGGGGTCAATAGTGAGCCTCAAGAGTATGAGATTTCTAAGTTATGCCTATGCTTTTGGTTGCATACACCACATGATTTGTAAGGCAACGAAAGCCTAGAGTGGGTTTTGCTTTAACATTTAACAAGCCCTTTTTACTTCCCCTTGCTTTCATTCTTTCAAAACCATGTTTTAAGGATATATTTATTATATTATCTATCTTATAAATTTGTAAATTATTTTTTTCTCTCTAAGGGTATATAAGAAGTTGATGAATATTTAAGTGTTGATGAAACATTTTCTTAAAAAATAATGACTTGATGTAAAAAAAACAATTTTTCTATGCAATAAAAGGTAAAAACTAAATTTTTCATTTTCTTTATAGGAATGCTTACTTTTAGTATATCCCTAACCTACATTTCTTGTTATCACTAAATTCTATATTTTATCACTCAATTATTATTATTATTATTGTTGTTGTTGTTATTTTGTAAACTTTATCATTTAAATTTTTTTACGCATTTTGATTTAAATTTTCACATATTTTACTTATTTAGGTTTTTTCTTGATATTTTACTATCATGGTTTTCAATTTTCACTATCCTGTTTACGACAAAACTATGTTGCTTTTGTAAAATATGGTGATAAAACGACTTTGCTTTCAAGGACAGACACGCTAGTTTTTTTTTACAAAATTAGCATGTTAAAAATAAGCCAAAATTTGAAAATGTAATTATAAATGAATGAAATAATGATAATTAAGGGCTAAAATGCATAACATAAGACTAATTTTATTTATTAGATTACAAGTGTGAAGTATTTACATATTTTGTTATGAAAAAATTATGGTTTTGGCCTTTGTATTTTTTTGTTAAATTTATCTTTATTTTTTGTAATTTTAAATTGATAATTAAGTTCTTCTAATTTTAAAAATTTGTGATTTAGTTTTTTGTTGCATTTAAACTTATTATTTAATGAAATATTTTACTGTCACAAAAATGAAACATTAGTACAAACAACACATATGATATTGGTTGTAAGAGGCTTTTTACATTACAATCAATATTGATACAGATGATGTATAGAGTTATGACTTTTTAGATCGAATCTTCGATCAATATAAAATATATTAATATTACATCGATTATAAACACAACTGATGTAGAAAAATGTTTAAAAAGTAAAAAAAAAAGTATACATATTACATCGATTGTAAGTTGGAAACTGATATAATATGTAACCTTTTACATCGGTTTGTAACTACAACCAATATAACATGTTGTTAGTATTCTCACAATACTAAATGGATTTGATGAAGCCATACAAGACAAGTTCAGCTAAGCAATGGCAGCAAGCAAGCAATTGGATTTTGGTCTTGATTTGGTGTGAGTGTGTTCGAGATTGATTGGCAAAGAACCTTGACATAAGTGAAGA
>Ga0209700_106476_pt1 | contig 17795 bp, 10 predicted proteins | sample SiratroredBW_FD_187528 | JGI IMG/M metagenome (GOLD analysis project Ga0209700, IMG submission 187528) | Root nodule microbial communities of legume samples collected from California, USA - Siratro red BW (SPAdes) (version 2) | ecosystem: Host-associated > Plants > Roots > Nodule | place: USA...
TAATATATAAGAAAATGTTTCTATTCTAATATCTTTTAAAAATCTAATATCTTATAAAAACAAAATTAATATAAATGAATAGAAAGATTAATATATCTAGAATATAAAATAATATATACGAAGAGATTCGACCACCCCCCACATTTTTTATAACCTCTCCCAGAAAAAAACTTGTAATACCTATTCCATTCGTAATTCCATCAATTCTTTTTTTATCCAAAAAAGAATTGAATTTCACTAATCTTCTTATACTGGAAATTAAAGATATTTCATAAAAAACATCTATATAACCATGATTATACGACCAATCATATATGATATTTTGAAAATTATCGGAAACATTTTTTTGAAAAAAACTTTTTTCAAAAAAATTTAATAAATTCAAATTTTTTAAATAGGAATAAACCGATTTGTAAAAAAAAGACGCTATAAATATTCCCGAAAAAGTTATAACCACAGAAAAAGTTGCGTTTGTGAAAAATTCATAATAATTCACAAAATTTTTTGAATCTTTATGTAAAAGATCTATAAACGGAATTAACAATTTTGATAATATATCCAAATCTATTCCTTCTTGGCTGAAAGAGATTCCTATGGCCCCAACGAATAAAGTAAAAAGCACTAAAACAAGCATAGAAAATCGCATAGTATTGTTAGATTCATTAGGATATAAACAAGCAGTTTTTTTAGTGCCAAAATCGATAATATCAAAAACAAGACGTGTGATATTTTTGATATTTTTATTAACGCGATGTAAATATCTCTTCCGGATAAAAAAAGAAGTCATTTCATTCTTTTTGATTCTTAATAAAACTAAGAAAAAATTTTCGTTTTTTATTTTCAGTTTTACTTGTTTGTTCCCCCATAAAGATATTGAATAGACTGAACTATTTTTTTTTCCATTGAAATTCAAAAAATGAACGTTTAAATATCCTTCAAAAACAAGTAAATAAATCCGAAACATATAAAATGCAGTTAATCCTGCTGCAGAACAAGCTATTATTGCAAAAATTGGTGAATACAACCTACTATCATTAAGAATCTCATCCTTAGACCAAAAACAAGCAAAGGGTGGAATACCGCAAAGAGAGAGTGTACCCACTAAAAAAAAAGTTTTTGTAATTGGTACATGTTTTGTTAAACCGCCCATAAAAACCATATTTTGACTTTTAGCTGGAGAATATCCTACAAGAGCTTCCATTGAATGAATAATGGATCCAGATCCTAAAAACAACAATGCTTTTGAATAAGCATGAGTAATCAAATGAAATAAAGCACCTCGATAAGATCCCATACCCAGAGCTAACATCATATAACCCAATTGAGACATTGTAGAATAGGCCAAATTTTTCTTAATATCTTTTTGAGCAATAGCTAAAGTAGCTCCTAATATTACTGTTATTATACCTATAAAAGCTATTGCGTTCATTATTTCGGGTAGAACTACGAAAAGAGGAAAAAGTCGAGCCACAAGAAAAATTCCCGCAGCTACCATAGTAGCAGCGTGTATAAGGGCGGAAATTGGAGTAGGCCCCTCCATAGCATCGGGTAGCCATACATGAAGAGGAAATTGGGCCGATTTGGCAATTGAGCCACAAAATAGCAAGAGGGCAAACAGAGTAAGAAAAAAAAGATTCATTTCATTTTTTGAAATCAAATTATTTATAATTTGAAACAAATGGCGAAATTCCAAACTCCCCGTTATCCAATAAATACCTAAAATTCCCAATAATAAACCAAAATCCCCTACACGATTAGTTACAAATGCTTTTTGACAAGCATTTGCTGCAATAGGGCGAGTGAACCAAAAACCTATTAATAAATAAGAACACATTCCTATTAATTCCCAAAAAAAATAAATTTGTATCAAATTCGAACTAGTAACTAATCCCAACATTGAAATATTAAAAAGAGTCAGATAAGCAAAAAATCTCAAATATCCTTGATCATGAGACATATAATTATCACTATAAATAAGAACGAGAATGCCAACCGTAGTAATTAATATTGACATAATAGAAGTAAGTGAATCGATCAAGTACCCAAACTCTAAAGAAATATCATTATTTATGGTCCAAGACCATACATATTGAAAAATCGAACTATTCTTGATTTGATGAATAGACAAATCAAGCGAAAAAATCATAACTATAGTTAACAATAAGATACTTGGAAAAGCCCAAATACGGCGAATCTTTTTTGTTGCCGTCGGAAAAAGTAGAAGTCCCACTCCTATTAACATCGGAACTGGGAATGGAATAAAAGGTATGATCCATGAATATTGATGTGTATATTCCATACAATAAAGAAAAAAATGATGATTCTAATGAATTTTTTTTCTTAGGTTTTTCTTTTATCTTTTTTGTAATGTAAAGGAAAGGAATGGATTCGGTTAATAAAAAAAACATAGAATTTAATAAAATAGATTCTTCTATTTTTAATTATTCTGAAGCTTTGGACAATATTTTTTAACATTAGTTTAGTTCATTAAATTGAACTTAACTAATTAAGTTTTTCTTACAATAAGAAATAGCGATGTTTGGAAAACTTTCTAATTCTAAAAAGTATTCTAATATTATACTATTCAATATTTCAAATAGTAAAAAAAATTTCAAATACTAAAAAAATGGAAATTAAATTCTATAAAATATATGTCTAATTAGAGAGAAACTTATTTTAATTTACAGAAAAATGTCTTTCACATAAAATTATATAACAATCAAAAACTATACTAATTATATGGCAGTTCCAAAAAAGCGCACGTCTATTTCAAAAAAAATTATTCGGAAGACTTTATGGAAAAAGAAGGGATATTTTACAGCATTAAAAGCTTTTTCATTAGCCCAATCTATTTTTACGGGGAATTCAAAAAGCTTTTTCTGTAACAAATACAAACGTTAGACTCATTTCAATTAACTTGATTCAACGAATCTTTTTTCAATACAAAAATAGGAATATAAAATGGATATCTAATAGAATATTCATTTATGAATTTAGGATATTTACATTCTATATATAATAGATTCTAATAGAATTCTTTCAAATTATTTTATTTCATATTTAGTAAATAAATATTGTATTTGAATTGATTCTTTGAATCTCGACAATTGACTCAAATTTTGTTATTATGCTTTCGAGTAAGCCGCTATGGTGAAATTGGTAGACACGCTGCTCTTAGGAAGCAGTGCTAGAGCATCTCGGTTCGAGTCCGAGTAGCGGCATGACATCTTATCTTCTAAAAAATAGGTCCTATAATGAATTCTTATTTCTATTCCTAGTATTTATATTTTTTCATTCAATATGGTTATGGTATTTTCCACTTTAGAGCATATATTAACTCATATATCGTTTTCGGTCGTATCTCTTTTAATTTCAATTCATTTGATAACCTTATTATTAGGCAATGAAATAATAGGATTATATAATTCGTTCAAAAAAGGGATGATAATAACTTTTTTTTGTATCACAGGATTATTAGTTACTCGTTGGATTTTTTCGGGCCATTTACCATTTAGTAATTTATATGAATCATTAATATTTCTTTCATGGACTTTTTCTATCTTTTATATGGTTCTTTGCTTAAAAAAAAAAAAAAACTACTATTTCAATACAATAATAACACCAAGTATTCTTTTGACCCAAGGCTTTGCTACTTCGGGTCTTTTAACCGAAATGCATGAATCCTTAATATTAGTGCCTGCTTTACAGTCCCATTGGTTAATGATGCACGTAAGTATGATGATATTGGGTTATACAACTCTTTTATGTGGATCATTATTATCAGTGGCTATTTTAGTCATTACTTTTCAAGAACTGATACAAATTATTGGTAAAAGCAAGACTTTCGTTTTTTTTAATGAATCCTTTTCTTTTGTTGAAATCAAATACATGAATATGAATGATAAAAAGAATCTTTTACAAAAAACTCCTTTTCTGTCTTATTCGTCTTATATAAATTATTATAGATATCAATTTATTCAACAATTAGATCGTTGGGGTTACCGTACTATTAGTCTAGGTTTTATCTTTTTAACAATGGGTAATATATCAGGAGCAGTATGGGCTAATGAGGCATGGGGATCATATTGGAATTGGGATCCAAAGGAAACTTGGGCTTTTATTACTTGGACTATTTTCGCGATTTATTTACATACTAGAAAAAAGAAAAAATTGGAATATATAAATTCTTCAATAGTGGCCTCCATGGGCTTTCTTATAATTTGGATATGTTATTTAGGGATAAATCTTTTAGGAATAGGACTACATAGTTATGGTTCATTTACATCTAATTAAATTAAAAAAAGAATTTCACAAATATTGGATTGGGAACATTTTATAGAATAAGAAAAAAACTCCCAATAAAATGATTAAGACCCCATTGAATCAAGTAATGGAATAGTGATTCAAGGGGTTCTCACAAAAAACAAACATATTCAATTCGAATTCAAATTCATTTTTATGGAATTAATAAAATACAAAAACAAATCCATTTTTTTTGTATTGTGTATCGGATTTTTTTCTATTTTTTATTTATTCCCGAAAATTATCTATAAAAAATTAGAGAGAATAGCTTCAACCTTGTCAGCTGAAAATGAAAAAATAAAATCTGGATAAATGCCAATACTTATTACGGGTATAAGTATAGAAATTGAAATAAATAATTCTCGTGGCCCCGAATCAAAAAAATAAGAATTTGGTGTATTAAAAAGCTTGTATCCATAGAACATTTGACGTAAGATAGATAATGAATAAATAGGAGTTAATATCATTCCAATTGCGGTTACAAAAGTGATGAGTATTTTTGTGATTAAAAGATATTTTTGATTGGTAATTATTCCCAATAAGACTATCAATTCTGCAACAAAACCGCTCATGCCCGGTAATGCAAGAGAAGCCATCGATAAGGTAGTGAAAATCGTGAATATTTTTGGCATTGGGATAGCCATTCCACCCATTTCGTCGAGATAAAGAAGACGTAGTCTATCATAACTAGTTCCGGCCAAGAAAAAAAGCGCAGCACCAATAAATCCGTGAGATATTATTTGTAAAATAGCCCCATTCAGCCCTGTATCGCTTATAGAACCAATTCCTAAAATTAAGAAACCCATATGAGATATCGAGGAATAAGCTATTCTTTTTTTTACATTGCGTTGACCAAGAGATGTTGAAGCTGCATAGATTATTTGAATTGAACCTAATAGCATTAACCAGGGACAAAATATAGAATGAGCGCGAGATAATAATTCCATATTAATTCGAACCAACCCATATGCTCCCATTTTTAATAATATTCCGGCTAAAAGCATACAAGTGCTGTAATGCGCCTCTCCGTGGGTATCAGGTAACCATGTATGTAAGGGTATAATTGGTGATTTGACAGCAAAAGCAATAAGAAATCCCATATAGAAGATTATTTCCAGTGCCACGGGATATGATTGATTAGTTAATGATTCAAAATTTAATGTTGGCTCATTAGAACTATAGAAACTCATACCCAGAATTCCCAGTAATAAAAAAACAGAACTTCCCGCAGTGTACAAAATAAACTTTGTAGCTGAATACAAACGTTTTTTTCCACCCCACATAGATAAAAGTAGATAAACGGGAATTAATTCTAATTCCCACATGATGAAAAAAAGTAAAATGTCTCGAGAAGAAAATGTTCCTAGTTGACCACTATACATTGCTAACATCAGAAAATAGAATAATTTAGATTCTCGAGTAACCGGCTGAGCCGATAACGTAGCTAACGTAGTGATAAATCCCGTTAATAAAAGGGGTCCTAGAGAGAGTCCATCTATTCCGAATCTCCAGTAAAAGTCAAAAAAATGGATCCATTTATAACTTTCTGTTAATTGGATGAGTGGATCATCCAATTCGAAATGATAACAAAATACATAGGTTATTAGAAGTAGATCTATGAAACATATACAATAAGTATACCATTTAATTGTCTTATTTCCTTTATGGGGAAATAAGACAATTAAAGAACCTCCGACTATTGGCAAAACTACAACTGTTGTTAACCAAGGAAAATCATTCGTGATAAAAATAAGATATACTTAGACTACAAAAACCCGGGCTAAAAAAAAAGAAAATCTTTTTTTTTTTAGCCCGGGTTTTTGACAGTAAAAAAAAGTACTTGTATGCGGTTCTTTTTGAAACGTATCAATAAGCTAGACCCATGCTTCGAGTTGTTTCATGCCATAAATAAACTCTAACACTTAAGAAATCCATCGGACAGGCGGATTCACACCTTTTACAACCAACACAGTCCTCTATTCTTGGGGCAGAAGCAATTTGTTTAGCTTTATATCCGTCCCAAGGTATCATTTTTAATACATCTGTTGGGCAGGCTCAGACACATTGAGTACATCCTATACATGTATCATAAATCTTGACTGAATGTGACATTGGATCATAATCCTTGAAGATAAAAAATTCAACATTTTCAATCTAGTAAATGAGTAAACCAATTATATATATATATATATATTAGATACCAGATGAATCAATGATTTATAAGAATTTTGCTAGAAAAAATAGACTTCTAGATTAGATTAATAATAAGAGAATAGAACCAAGATACTTTGATTTCTTATCTTTGTTTTCGCAAACATGATGAAACTGGATATCTCATTTATGCTAATTTGAATTGATTATATAGTACACACTATTAAAAATGATACTTTTTTTTATGAGTAATACTATTTATTCAACAAATTTGATTGATTGATACGGGTTGATTTTCTATTACGATATATTGAGGAAACAATAGCCGGTCCGATAGCTGCTTCAGCGGCTGCAATAGCTATAACAAAAATTGAAAAAATATTTCCTTTTAATTGCCGCCTATCAAAAAAATCAGAAAAGGTTACGAGATTTATATTAACTGCATTCAGTATAAGTTCAAGACACATAAGGGCTCTAACCATATTTCGGCTCGTGATCAATCCATAGATACCTATAGAAAATAAATAAGCACTCAAAACAAGTGCATGCTCGAATATCATTGACCAACTCCTTTTCAATTTTTATTCATTTCGATCTGAATATGAATTCAACGGATTTTATTGCCTAACATAATAAGTCTACAACAAAATCAAGTATTCGCAAAAAGATTTTATACTTAAATATTCTTTTTCGTTAACATAGAATTCAACAAAAAAGAAATGTGATAAAATCTAACAAATTGTGATTTCTATTATTAGTTCTAAAACTTTCTTATTGGCGAGCCACAAAAATTGCACCTATTAAAGAAACTAAAAGAATTATTGAAATTAGTTCAAATGGAAGAAAAAAATCTGTTGATAAATGAATTCCAATTTGTTGACTAGTACTTATCAAATCTTGCTCTAAAATCTGATTGGGTCTTGTCGTCCAAATAATCCCGTGCCATGATGTATCTAGAATAGTAGTTATTTGTGAAAGAAAGATACTGGTACAAACCATCAAAGTAATTCCATCCCCAACGGTCCAAACACGAAAATTTTGGTAATATTCGGAACCATTCATAAACATCACAGCAAATATTATTAAAACATTTATAGCGCCCACGTAAATAAGTAGCTGTGAGGCAGCTACAAAATGGGAGTTTGATAAAATATAGAATAAAGATACACAAACAAGAACTAGTCCCAATGAAAAAGCAGAAAAAATCGGATTCGTAAAGAATACTACTCCTAGACTTCCTAATATAAGACCTGATCCAAGAAAGACTAAAATAAAATCATGTAGCGATTCGGACAAATCCATTATATGTAAAATAAGATATAAATAGAAATTTCATGACCTTATTGATATGACCAGGAAAAAACTTGTTAAATACTAAAATTCTCTGTGTATAGAATTTCACCAAATCCTAAGATAAGATATGTGAATTGCTATTAGGTACAGTTGTTATAAGATCAATGTCATTTCATTCGTTTCTTTATGACAAAGAGTCTATTCAAAATAATAGAATATCTTGCTATAGATATAGATATTCTATTATTTTTGTTTTTAGAAGAATTTGAAAAATCATTTTATTTGAATTGTTCGAATTGTATAATCATCTATTACTGATACTGGTAAACGACCCAAAGCAATTAGATTATAATTCAATTCGTGGCGATCATAAGTTGAAAGTTCATATTCTTCGGTCATTGATAAACAATTTGTTGGACAATACTCAATACAGTTACCACAAAATATACAGATTCCAAAATCAATACTGTAATTAAGCAACCGTTTCTTTCGAATATCAGTTTCTAGTTTCCAATCAACAATGGGTAGATCTATAGGACAGACACGGACACATACTTCACAAGCAATACATTTATCAAATTCAAAATGTATTCGACCGCGAAAACGTTCTGATGAGATTATTTTTTCATAAGGATATTGAATAGTTACGGGTAACCTATTTGCGTGAGATAAGGTAATCATGAGACCTTGACCAATATACCTAGCAGCTCGGATTATTTGTTCACTATAATTTATGAATTCAGTTACCATAAGGAACATATCATGAATAGCTCTGAATATTTTTTTCTTTCTCTTGTTGAAAACAAGTTCTTAATTTTGAATATAGAAGGTCCACATTTTTTTTTACAGTGAAAACAGTTGAGACGACGTTGTTAATAATAGATTACCGAGAGAAATAGGTAAAAGAAACTTCCACCCAAGATTTAATAATTGATCTATTCTTAGCCTAGGCAAAGTCCATCTTGTTGTGATAGAAATGAATATGAATAAATAAGTTTTAACTAGTGTAATAAAGATACCAATTATCGTTACAAAAACTCCGTATGTTTTATTTATTTCAAAAAAGTTAGAAACGAAGATGTACGGAATAGAGATATTTGAACCACCAAAATAAAGAACTGTTACAAATAAGGAAGAAACTAATAGGTTTAAATAGGAAGCAACGTAAAATAAACCAAATTTGATACCGGAATATTCGGTTTGATAACCCGCTATTAGTTCTTCTTCCGCTTCCGGTAAATCAAAAGGTAATCTTTCACATTCTGCTAGGGAAGAGATTAGAAAAACGAGGAAACCCATAGGTTGACGCCACAAATTCCATCCCAAAAAACCATATTTGGATTGTGCATCAACTATATCAACTGTACTTAAACTGTTAGATAATCCTAGTCGGTGATGACATTACTGTTACCATCTCTATTACAGAACCGTACATGAGATTTTCATCTCATACGGCTCCTTTAAAGCCTTAAAAAAATATACGGACCGGGCCGATTTTTTATCCCTTGATATATCCCTAAGATAGATAAGATTCGATTTTATCGGACGGTTCTGAATTAGACTCATTGAATTCTGTCTGTTCTAATAAAAAAATTTTCAATAAATACATTGATTTAAAAAATAAAAATAGATTTGAACAGTTATTTAATTTATTTAGATAAATGAAAAATACAAAAAGTACTTCTGAATTGATCTCCTCCTTTAAAAAATTCTCAAATTTAAATTTGTTGAGTAATAACTTAATTTAATTTTTGCATAAAATACTCTTTTAATTTAAAATAATAAAGAACTCCCACATCATTTTCGATTCCGAAAAAGAATTAGATATTCCTTTTTTAAATTATGACTATCTCCATAAATATGGAGCATATAAGACAAAAAAGAAAAAGGAGATCACTTTGACCTCTTATCCTATTCCTGTTTATGCAATCAAAAGAAAGAAAGGGGACTTCAAAAAATTAAAGGATTATTTCGTTCCTGATAGTTATTTATTCAATCAATGGATGAAAGTATACTCTAGATCGGAATTGTGGGGAGTACTGCCTTATTTTTTCTACCAACTTCAAGCCCCCTTTAGTATTCTTTTTCTTTCTATTCTACATAAAGACTTTTTTGGATATTTTAAAAAATAAATATACGTTACTAATCTTTTGTGTATTTTGGTGTTTCTAGCCATCCATTCATTTTTTTAATTAATCCCTTTTCATTTTTTTAATATGTGTATACTAATTCATACAAATGATATTGAAAATTTTAAAAAGGTTGGTCTTTTGCGCCCGCTTCAAGATAGGATTGCTAATCAACAAATCTTGGGAAAAACAACCACTTCGATCTATATATAATATAATTCTAGAATTTCATTGATTTTTTAACCTTATTCTTATACATAGAAAATTAGACTCAATTTTTTTACTGCAATTTGAAATCATCATATTTTCTCTATAAGTAATATAGTATTCTATAAATTAGATTCAATCAAAGCTGTTTTATTGCACTCATATAACTATCTGATTCAATTATTCAATCCAAATGCCAAAGTCCTATTCTTCTTTCTATATTCTTTTTGTACTTTACTACAAATAAAAGGAGGGGCGTATAGCAAATAGTATCAAAAAATTTCTGTCTCAACGAAGCACACATAGAGATATCGATAACACACATAGAGTTAATGGTATTTCATAACTAATTGATTGAGCAGCTGCTCGTAGACCACCCAAAAAAGAATATTTATTATTTGACCCATATCCTGACATAAGAAGTCCAATGGGGGCAATACTCGAAATAGCAATCCATAAAAAAACACCAATATTCAGATCAGATAAAACAAAGTTATAGCCAAAAGGAATTACTGAATAGCTTAATATAATGGATATGACTGATATAGATGGTCCAAAACTAAATAAACGAATATCTCCTCTAGATGGAATAAGATTCTCTTTAAAAAGTAATTTTGTTCCGTCTGCTAGAGCTTGAAGAACTCCAAAAGGACCGGTGTATTCAGGTCCAATACGCTGTTGTATCCCTGCAGATATTTCTCTTTCTAACCATACAATTGCTAGTACACTTATAGTAATTCCTACTATCAAAATCAAAATAGGCACAAATATCCAAAGAATTCCATATATCTCTTTAAAAAATTCCAATCTGAAAAAAAAATGTATATCTTGTATTTCTGTTAAATCAATTATCATTTCAACGATCAACTTCTCCCATAATAATATCTATACTACCTAGTATTGTCATAATATCGGCCAATTTCATTCTTTTAACTAATTGAGGAAGAATTTGCAAATTGATAAAACCCGGCGGATGAATTTTCCATCTCCAAGGAAAACCATTTTGATCCCCTATTAGAAAAATTCCTAATTCTCCCTTGGGGGCTTCAATTCTTACATAAAGTTCTTGTTTTGGCAATTCAAAACTCGGAGACGATTTTTTACTAATAAATCGATACTCAAACTCATTCCATTCTGGCTCTTTTTCTCTATCAAAGCAGCGGATTTCTAAATTTTCATATGGCCCGCCGGGAAGTCCTTCCAAAGCCTGTTGAATAATTTTTATGGATTCCACCATTTCACCAATTCGAACTAAATAACGAGCTAATGAATCTCCTTCTTTTTGCCATTGAACTTCCCAATGAAATTCTTCGTAACATTCATAATTATCCACTTTACGTAGATCCCATTGTATTCCGGAAGCCCGAAGCATCGGTCCTGATAAACCCCAATTAATAACTTCTTTTACATCAACTACACCTACACCCTCAACCCGTTCTAAAAAAATAGGATTTCGCGTAATAAGTTTTTGATATTCAGCAATACTTGTTAAAAAATAATCGCAGAAATCATAACATTTATCTATCCAACCATAAGGTAGATCTGTCGCTACCCCCCCGATACGAAAAAAATTATGCATCATTCTCATACCTGTCGCAGCTTCAAATAGATCATATATGAATTCTCTTTCTCTTAAAATATAGAAAAAAGGGGTTTGGGCACCAATATCTGCCATAAAAGGTCCTAGCCATAGTAGGTGAGAAGCTATACGGCTTAACTCCAACATTATGACTCGGATATAGCTGGCTCTTTTAGGTACTTGAATATTTCCTAACTGTTCTGGTCCATTTACAGTTATTGCTTCTGTGAACATAGTAGCTAAATAGTCCCAACGTGTTACATAAGGCAGATATTGTATAATTGTTCGGTTTTCCGCTATTTTTTCCATTCCTCTGTGTAAATAACCCAATATCGGTTCACAATCAATAACATCCTCACCATCTAGAGTAACAATAAGTCTAAGAACACCGTGCATTGATGGGTGATGAGGCCCCATATTGACTATCATGAAGTCCTTTCTTATAGTTGAGATATTCATAGGTTTTTGCTCGATTTATTCTTTTATGAATCGCTTAAAAAAAAAAAAAGTTCATCAAAATTCAAAATCTAATAAATCGAATAATTGAAAATTACTCTTCAATTTAACGAATTTGTGACTGCCGAATATCAAACTGATTAATTAATTTTTTATACCGTATTCCATCTTTCTTTGACAAATAAGACAGTAATCTTTGCCGTTTTCCCAAAATTTTACGTAAACCTGTTTGGGATGAATAGTCTTTTGGGTGCAATTCAAAATGTGAAGTAAGTCTTCGTATTCTATTGGTAAATTGGAATATTTGAAATTCAACCAATCCCGGGTTTTTTCCTTTTTTTTCTTGTGAAATAACAGGTATAAATGAATTTTTTACCATAAAAAAATAAAAGTTTTCCCTTCTCCTCGATTTTTTTTATAGATATTTTTATTGATCAGTAATTATAATGACACTCATTTTTCATTTTTTGATATAAATCCGAAATACAATTTTTTTTTTTTTTAATTTATAAATGAAATCAATACAATTTAACTAGATATAAAGGAGACTAGTTTGATAGATTCAAAAAAAATTGTATACATTAGATAAAAAGTATACATTAGATAAAAAAAGAGAATTTTGTAAATTTAATTATAATTCTCTTTTTTTGTCTAATTTATACATCATTGAATTAAAATAAATGCCATACCAAAACCAAACAAAAATGCGTGTATTTATTTAGCATATATGTATCTATATATAGATACATATATTAAATAGAAGACAAAATGAGATTAACAAATTTTCACACGCGGATACAAATGTATTCTTACTATACTGAAACGGCTTCCATTATGGGTATTAAACCAATAACGATTTATACAAGCTAAATCTTCTAATCGATATTTTGGCCAAAGAAAAATTTGGAAATTCATTAGTTTTTTTTTCTCTTTCTCATTTCTTTTTTTAGTAAAAACTTGAAAACCATTTTTGACTTTATTTTCATTAGAAAATATTGTGTTTCTATGCATACTATTTCTATTATTTGGATTTAAACAAATTCTAATTCTCAACTCTCTACGACGTCTAGCGGATAAAATGTTTTCAGGAACAAGTAAATTAAAATTCTCTTTTTCTTTTTTTTCTGTTATCTTTTGATCTTTTGTTCTTGTAATGTATTTATCAAAATCTTTCTTATTAACATGAATTTTTTCTAAGTATTTTTTATCAATTTTGCGTTTAGTCTTATGAATGAATGAAAGCTCCATCGTTTTATACTTCAAAAATTGTTTATGATTTTTTCTAGACAAGCGAACTGGTTCGATAACAAATAATTCTTTTTTTCTAAATTTATTCTTTTTTTTTTTCCTTAAGCCTGTAAGAGTGAAATTCTTCTGATTTTGAATCATCATAATATCTAGACCTAGTTCTCCTCTTTGAATAGAGGCTATAGTCATTTTTCTTAAATTTTTCAATCTAATCAGGAGACAATATACTTTGACATTGTTAAAGATCTTTGGACCTAATAAATTTTTCCAGTTTAAATGGAAAGTCAAAAAATTTCTTACTAAGAAATGAAGTTCTGCCTCCATATTGTTCTTGGCTTTTTTTTTCTTTATAACATTACTCTTTTTTTCACTGCCCCTTCCTACAGAATTTTTTTCAATATATTCTTGATTTGATTGGGAGAATTCAAGATTTATTCGATCGGGGTATTCTCCTTTTGCTCGCTTTATAGTCTCTAACTTCAATTCAATAAATTCCTTTTTTTTCGATGCTCTAAAAACATCTATTCTTTTTTTCTTTCTAGTCATATTCTTTTCACTAACATTTTGATTTACTTTAGAAACTTTAGAATGTAAATAAAGTAATTTTATTGGTATAATTTGCGAGTTATTCCTATATACATTATAAAATATCACAAATTTTGAAAAGAACCAAAATTCCGGATTCAATATGGAACGATTTAGTATTTTTCTATGGATTCCCATCCAATCCAAATATTTTCTATTCGGATTTTTTTCCATATCTATAATAGTAGCGTTTTGTATTATAGAATTCTTGATAAAAATTTTACTTATTTGATCAAATAAGTCTTTTTTATACGTATTGTTATTAGAAGAAATCAATGTGTTTGTATTTGATAGAAAGAGGGATCTATATCGATAAATATATGAGTCTTTATTATTTGCATAATTCATAAAATTATAGGATAAAAGATCGTATCTATATTGTTTTCGAATTTTTTTTTTGAATGCGACTCCTTGTTGTTCTTTGTAAAGAATTAAAGGGCTTTTTCCATATGAATCCCATTTGGTTAAATTTTTATTTTTAGCTACACCACATTTAGTGATTCTATTTCTCCATTTTTGTGATACTAATTTGGACCATCTATTGTTAGATAAGTCATATTGATAATAATGATTCTTTAACCAATTTGTCCATTGATTGAATTGAGGGTTCTTTTGTTTTAATTGAGAATGAACTATTCCTTGTGCTCCAAAAAAAGAATTCTTTATTTTATTTTTCACAAAAAAAAAATTTTTATGATATTGAAAAACAAGTCTTAACTTATATATGTTTATATTAATAATTCGGGTTTGTAACAAATTGAAAAATACATCTGCTTGGGACAAAAAGGAGACATCAAAATAATTATGTGAATTCAAATTCCTATGATTCAAATATTTGTGTAATTTTGAAATAAAGGGAATTCTACTTTGATTTGTTTTATAAGCTCTTTCTGCATTTGTTTCATTATCATCAATCCATTTATTTAAAAATTTTTTTGTTGATTCAAGAAAAGGTTGTATATGGATTTTCGGAATACAAATGATATATAGAAAGATATCTATGTATATTTTTTTTATGAAAAATTGAAAAAAAGAATGTGATTTTTTAGTTAATCTAATATTTCTTCTTTGTAATATTTGCAAAATTTTTTTTTTGAATTCTATTCTTTTACTATCATAAATTGTTTTGTTCGAATGAATATTTGTCTCTGAAATTACAAGTCCTCGTTTCTTTTCTTCTTTTTTAAGTTTTTCGATTTTTTTTATAACTACTTTTCTTTTAGTATTCAGATCCTTTATATATTTTTTTTTCAATGAAAAATTTGTTGACTTTATCGATTGAATTGAAATGGTTGCTTCATAAATCATTGGATTATTCTTAAAAATTGTTGAATATTTTTGGTTTTCGCTCAATTCATCTAGTTTTTTGGGTTTCAATTTCATAAAAATAAACAGATATTTTAAAAATTGGTTTATTTTTTCCGTTAGGAATACTATACTTTTTGTAACACTTTCAAGAATACTTTTGAGGATCCATTTTGCTTTTTCTATTACGATATTTAGAAACAGTTTGAATTTTTCACTGAAAACTTTTCGAACTTGAAAAGTGAAAAATTCAAATTTTTTCGTTTTTTTTTCTAGTTCTTTGAAAATGGGGTCGAAAAATGAAAAGCGATTTTTCGGGGAACTAGAAAACGGCAATTCGACTTCCATTCCCGAAACTGTTAAAAAACAAAAGTTCTTTTTTTTCATTGAATCTTTTTTCTTTTTATTACATCGTATTTTAGATTTATGCCAAGGTTTTAGACGAAAAGGATATAATATTTTTATCTGAATCCCATCTGTTAGCCATTTTTGAGGAAACTCTCTTTCGGATAACTGAACGCCGTTATATGTGCATTTAATATACATTTCTCTCTTCCAATCCCTATAATCTTCAGACCATTCTGGAATTTGTAAAAATAGTATACGAATAAGATTTTTCATTATTATCAATGAAGGTAATATAATATATTTCCTAAGAATGCATTGGGTTATTAATAAAACACCTCTTATTACTTGAGCAAATATAATGCAATCCCAGGCTTCTGCTATTTCTATACGTTTTATTTCCTCATTTTTTGGTTCCTCCTCTTTTTTCGGACTTTTTTTTGTTTTTTGATCTATATAACCTAAAATTTTAAATTCTGTCTTTTTTCGAATCCCAAATTTTAACATAAAAAATATTTTCATTGATTTGAAACTATCAAAAGAAAAGAATAATGATTTTTCCATTTTATCCAAAAAAAGAGGCGAATGCACCCTTTTTTGACAAAATTTCCAAGTCACTGTTTTACGTCTTTGAGCACGTATAGATCCTTTGATTATGTCTCTCCGAAAATCCGATTGTTGGGAATAACGTTTTAAAGCCAATTCGTTTGTTTTTTCAGTATTTTCAGTATCTACAAGATCTTTAGAAGTATTGTCTTTCTTAAAAAATTTAGATTTATTAGGCAAAATGACTACCCGTTTGGCTTTTCTAGAACGAATTTGAGAAGTATCTGCTTCAACTTTTCCACTTAGTTGTTCTAATTCGTCCATAAATTTGTATGACCACCGAGGTACTTTTTTACAGATTTCGTTTATTTTAATAGACTTATTTTTATTTTGATTTACTTTTGTTTTTTTGTTCAAATCAGTTGTAATTGCATCAAATAATATTTGGATTATTAGTTTTTTTTCTTCTTCATAATTAGAATTCATTTTTACTTGTTCATGTTCTGGAAATAAATTGAGTACTTCATCATTTAAGTTTGACACTAATTTTTTTGAAAATTTACTGATTAGATGAAAAATAAATTGACTTACTAATAATTTCTTATCAAATGTTTTTATATTGTCCTCTAATTTTTGATAATTTCTATTATTCTTTTTAGGTATCTTATTATAAAGAAAGATTTCTTGAATTTTATTTATCAAAATATTCTTTTTTGTGTAAGTTTTTTCATTTTGTATTGAGGTTGAAAAACCTTTTTTGATTCGTCCACGAAAGGGTCCGTTTAGGAAAGGATCTTTTATTTTAGTTAAATATTTTGTTTTAGTTTCATCATTACATAATCTAATTCTATTTTCAAATAGATTGAGAGAAAGAAATTCGTTATCTATCAGTTTTGTTCTAGTTATAAATTCATTGATCAATTTTTTTCTTTTTTCTTCATTGCTATAGCTGGAATGATTAGATAAATCATCATAGGAAGTTTTATTTATTGTGAAGATATCTATTTTTGTTTCCATCATTTTTTGAAAAGTTGATAAATTTTTTGGATACGTAAAATAGATTTTTTCTCTTCCATCATGTTGATATGTATGAAAAAAAAATTCTGAAACTTCATTTTTTACGATGTTTTCAAATTGATTATTTTTTATATATCGAAATGGACGATTCCATCGTTTATAATTGAAAAGAATATTTATAAGAGGTTTTTGTAACTTATCTTTCTGCTCATCCAGTTTGTACAAATTCTTTTCTTTTTTCAAAAAAATCGAAAGAAAAATATCTTTGTTGTAGGATCTTGTTTGTTTCGTTCGTATCTTTTGCAAATTTTTTTCGACATCCTTTTTTTTTCCTTTTTTATAAAATTCATTGCTTTCTTTCATTTCTAATAGTTTTTTACTCAAAAAGGGGGGGGGTATTTTTCCTAAATAATATAAACAGGTAACAAATAAGAAAACACTCAGGATTTGAAAGATATAATTTCTAAATTCTGACAGAATGTATTTATTTGATTGAATACCGACATTAGATTTAATCAAATTATTTTGCTGTATAAAGATGAATAAAAATTCAATCCATTTCATAAAAAAAGTATGACCTATTATCCAACCAATAAAACTACTTGTTAAAAATAACAATTTATTGTTACATC
>Ga0209700_106575_pt1 | contig 17786 bp, 13 predicted proteins | sample SiratroredBW_FD_187528 | JGI IMG/M metagenome (GOLD analysis project Ga0209700, IMG submission 187528) | Root nodule microbial communities of legume samples collected from California, USA - Siratro red BW (SPAdes) (version 2) | ecosystem: Host-associated > Plants > Roots > Nodule | place: USA...
AAATATTTTAAAAAGGGTTAAATGGTAAATTTGCCTAGAATATGGAGGTGCAGGAAGATGATATGGAGGTGCAGGAAGAAGCAGTCAAATTTTTGTACTTTCAAGATATGGGCCGAAGAAAAAAAAAAAGGAGAGTAAGGAGAGTGCGGGATCATTGTAATTCTAGAGCTCATTGGCAAGGTAATTGCGGGTGGAATGAATTGGAGAGGAAGGAGGGAAGAAGAATCAATCTGCAGAAAGTGGGAAGAGAAGAGAAATGGAAGAAAGAAAGACGACGGAGGAGGAGAAGACAGTGTTGGAACAAGTCTTCGGGTCTTCATCCGACGAATCTGATTCCAGTGATCGCTACAGCGACGGCGAAAGGGAGCGTGAGTGGGAGTGGGAGTCAATCTCAGAAGTGAAGGGTCTATGGCTGTGTTCCAACTTCCTCTCTCCACGCCACCAATCCTGCATACTCACATCCATCCAATCAGAAAACTGGTTCCCCTCTCCCTCCGTCAACCAGGCCATGCGTTTCGGCCTCCAACACCTCCCTTCTTGGGCTCCTCCTCTGGCCCACTCCATTCGCCGCTCCATCCGCCTCCAGGCCCATAACCCACCCCCCTTACCGGCCCACATCCTCTACAGAGAACCCCTCTTTGACCAGATGATCGCCAATGTCTACCAGCCCGGCGAAGGCATCTGCGCCCACGTCGACCTCCTCCGCTTCGACGACGGCATCGCCATCCTCTCCTTCGAGTCCGACTGCGTCATGCACTTCACCAACGCCTCCCTCTCCGTCCCCGTTCTCCTCACCCCTGGCTCCTTGGTTCTCATGTCCGGAGAAGCACGCTACCGTTGGAAACACGAAATTAATCGCTCACCGGAGTTTCAGATATGGCAGGGCCGACAGTTGACTCAATCTAAACGCACCTCTATCACTCTCAGGAAACTCTCCCCCTCCACTCCCTGATGATTTCAATTTCACACAATTATTATTATTGGCCGTTCATAAACAATTTCAATTATAATAATATAACAGTGATAATAGTAATGCCTATTTTATCTATATATCTATCATGCTATTCGGTGGTGTTTGATTTGGTGCCGAAGGCGATGAAATTTACGCTGATATCGTCTGACAAAGACCACCGTCCTGTCACCGGGTTGTACAAAAATCCGGCCATCTCCTCCACCTGTGTGTGCAATGCAACAAATGAGTATGAGATGAATAAAACCTAGCAAATGAAAGTGTTTATGATTTATGACTTATGAATTCCTTTCGCGTACGTACATTGATACCGGCGCGTTGCAGGATGAGGACGAGTTCCTCTGGCGTCAGAAAACTGGACCATTGATGAGTGCCTCTCGGAAGCTGCCGAGTTTCAAACGCGAAGTTCAATATATATATATATATAGTATGTCAGTTGAATTAAAGCATCAAAGAGTTTTGTAGGACGGAATAACAATGGAAGGAAGTTGAGAATGATAATACCCAGCGGAGAATGTATTCTGCAGCAACGATGGCGGTTGCGTAGGCTCTCATAGAACGATTAATGGTCGATATCACAGTGGCGCCATCAGGAACTGTTAGTGCTGCAAGAGATCTGCAGAACTCTGCAGGATTTGCCACGTGCTCAATCACCTGAACAAAATTCGAACCAACGCCACTTGAGTACTACTATTTATGCAACAATATGATACACGCATCGTTTCTTTATATCTCATAAACACATTTATGCACTCCAATATGCACGCACACAGTCAGAGAGAGGAAGGGCACGAATGAGAGAGTACCTCCAAGGCCATAACGGCATCGAATTTTCTTCCTTCTTCAACTAGTTTCTCTGATCAATAAATTTATAAATTGTTGGTGATTTGTAAAATACAGTGCATAATACCCAAAAACATAAGGACATAGATGAATGCAACCTACTTTCACAAAGATTACTGGAGGCATCCTGCATGCCCTGACGTACAAAGAATATTTAATTTTTTACAAGCATGATACCTAATTGCAAGCAAAGAAATTGAATGGACACCGCCACTGAAAACCATATTTCTTTAATGTAGGGAGGATGAAGTAATAAGTTCGTGTAATAACTCTTTCAGTTGAAAACCTGCTCTCCCACTTGAGCGGTTTAGTATGTCCAAGTTGACGCCTTGTTTCATGAGAAACGTCAAGGGAAAGATAAACTTTCTTCAATACAAGATACTAGTGGGAAGAAATAAGACCAAAGCAAAATAATGATTTTTCTACAGCCAAAAAAATGGTTACTTTCTACAAGCTGCAAGAATAACAACAAATGAAGAAGCCCAATAGCAAAAGCCAGTAGGAAGTGCAAATATTTAAGCTTTTTATGCTAATGAATCATATCCAACAAAGGTCTGCAATCCATGGATGTAAAAGACTTGAAGCATGCACATCACGGATGTAAAACAAAAGTATACAATAATGTTTCAAGGTTTGCATATGTACCGGCCGTTGTGCAACAAAATTCAATAGTTGAAGTTACTGGATCCAAACCCTGTTTGCAGGAAAATAATAAGTTGTCTAGCTAATAGTGAAGAATCTGAAGATGCACAGTTATCAACTACTTCCACCAATATACAATAACCTAATCAACTTGAAGGAAAGTACTGACAAATTTAAAGTTGGAGATAACCAATGCAAGATATCAATTGGCCAGTTATAGAATAAACATACAGCATGAAGTTGAGCAATCTTGATATTCTTCTCAACAGCATCAACACCCGTCACAGTAGCTCCCAGTCGAGCTAGTGGCTGAAGAACAAAAGAGAAACAAAGCTATAAATCATAAAATAACCATAAAAAACAGCATAAAGTTTCCAATGAAAAACTAATAACAATCTTAACCTTAATACTCTACAAGTTTAGATGGGGGACAATGTGCAACAAAGAAAGAATTCACATGTCCTAAATTCTAGCTAACAAATATAGTCACCTCAGAATCCATCATAGTGCTACAGACTCCCACAACAAGGATTTGGATAAAAGTAACATAGTTACCAAATTTAGATTCCACGTTTCTGGTTAACAAACATAGTCATCTCTGAAGTCTGAACTGATCAGACCAATATTGGTTTATCGTAGGCCAGGAGATAAAAAAGGCAAAGGTCTTTTCCAAACATCACAAGAAATAGGAGAATAGATATACCTCAGAAAGAATTCCACCTCCACAACCAACATCAACAATTTTAAGTCCTTCAAGAGGTTTAGCACTATAAGGGTCCTTCCTGAGACAAGGGAAACCTAATTATCATTAAAATAGAAGTCCAAAGAGACAAAATTAAAATGCAAACCTATTGTTAACAGTAATAACTTTGTTCTTTCGTTTTTCTTGCTGTTTCGTCTTTGGTGTGTCAAGAACCAATTCAGTTAACAAATACATCATTACAGTCATCTTACGCGTCCTTGTGAGATTATATTTAATTAAAGGAATACTAAACCATGCATAGAGTCAATAGATTACAAAAGTAGTTTCGAATCAATTAAAACATAGTACAGATCATTGCACATTTAACCAAAGTAGCTTCAAGAATAAACACCTCAAGCTCAAAAAATGGAGCTAACAAGGACTAAAAGAAAGAGGAGACTTACTTAAAATGTCGACATAGTGCAGAACGGATGAAAGCAAGTCTTGTAGGATTCATCACATGCAATGGCTTAAAGGGGCCTTCAGAATCCCACCTATTGATATAAAGGAAAGAGCAAATGCAAGTCATCCATATTCCCAAACTAACACAAATACACATAAAAACTATGCACACGGTAGCAGCAACATCAATATATATTAAACAAATTCACCCCTTGAAAAAAAATTGTACAATTCAATGTTCTGTTGTGTCTGTAACGATATATTCGTTGAATAAATTTTCTCTTTCAGTTTGAAAGCTCACCAGGAATCAGCAATTGCAGCGAACTTGGCGAGTTCATAATCCTTCAAAGAAGAGGGAGGCGAAGATTGTTGATTAGGTTGCGGTTGAGGTAGTGAAGAATCAGCATCGGAAAAAAACCTAGCAGCGTTGAGGAGAGGATGAAAACGGTGATGTTGAATGCGGTGGACAGAGATGCGAGTCAAGTTTCGGAGATGGTTGGCCATGGCCATTGCAATGGTTCCGCGCTCAGAATCTTCTTCTCCTTCCTGAACCCTTCAGCTAGGTAGATCCATGGATATGGACTTTGCCCGGGCTCCTGATTTGACCCGATTGTTAAAAACGGGTTCATTTTTATTTATTAACTTAATTAAATTTTTAGTCTGTTTTAGTTATTTAATTTTATACTTAATTTCGCCTTTTTAAAAATTGTTTCTTGTCAATTATTTTTTAAACCTAATTCATTAATCACATAGACGTTAACAAAATTATCAACTCAACAATTATGACATTATTAAAAACATCACATTAAAATATAAATTAGTTTTTAAGATTAAAAGTAATACTGTGGTCAGAATTAAAAAAAAATAAAAAAAAATCGATGAGAAAAATGTATTATAACAATGTGTGATGTTGAGTGTTTAAAATGTAGAATATAAATAAAATATGTACTTGATAATGATAATAAATTTTAGTAATAACATTATTACCAAAATTTGATTGAATTTCCATTATATATTAAAAACAACCAGACGCTAAATTAAAATTATATAATAATTTACGATATCAATATATAGTTTATAGTGCCTTCACTCATCATATGATGATAAAATATGTAGTGTAGTCTTTTACACTATTTTATAAAACATCATTAAGATATTAACTTCTTAAAACTAAAATCCCAACTCTCACAATTTTTTTTTTTTTTCAAATAACTACCTAGCCCAATTTTTCCGCGGTGCATGAAAATTGATAGAGGTGTTATTAAAGAAAGTCAACTTCAAAAATACTTAAGAAAAATATTTTTAAAAAGTCAACTTCAAAAATATTAAAGAAAATATTTGTAGAAAGTCAACTAACACACGCAAGCTTTTATCGAATATCTAAAAAATAGCGGTTCAAAGCAATCCTATAAACATAAAGTCAATAGTTAATTTTTAAAACATTAAAATTCAGGTTTAATTTCTGACTAATTATTACTTAAAATTATCTTTTAATTAATTATATTAATATATTCTTTTTAAGGATAAGCCAGGGTGGAGAATATCACAGAAAACCGACATTGTTTCTTCCCCACAGTCACTTGCTGGAGTGTGTAGAAAGGCAGTGACGTCAAGATTTGAATAACAACGAATCCGATCCAATCCAATTCTCACTTCAAAAATATCAAAAGCCGAATCATTCATATTCATTCACATTTCCTTTTTCATTCATATTCTTATTTTTATGGGCTTTGAATCCAACACATTTCACATTCCATTCTCTATCTCTCCTAAAACCCTCGCCGCCGCAATGGAAGCCAAGAAGCTTCAGCTTCGCTTCTCGCTTGGCCGCCAATCCTCCCTCGCGCCGGAGCGCGGCGGCGCGGAGGACGTGTCGGAGGCGCTGGATCCGACGGTTCGGTTGATGTATCTGGCCAACGAAGGAGACTTGGTCGGGATTGAGGAACTGTTGGACGCGGGGAGCGACGTCAATTTCACCGACATTGACGGCCGCACCGCGCTCCACGTCGCCGCCTGCCAGGGCCGCACCGACGTTGTTGACCTTCTGCTTCGACGAGGGGCCGACGTTGATCCACGAGACCGCTGGGGCAGCACCGTAATTTCACTTCCTTCCTCTTTCGTTATTCGTCTTGTACACTCGCTGTCACTGATTTTTGGATTGGATTGTTTAACAGCCTCTAGCTGACGCAATGTACTACAAAAACCACGACGTCGTGAAGCTTTTGGAGAAACACGGTGCAGAACCTCCGGTCTGTCTCTTCTTCTCCTTTCCTTCTTGTTATTAGATTTAAAACAGTTTATGTTATTCGTCTGGAGAGTTTAATGGACACGCACTTTTACTGGAAATATTATCTTCTTATAGACTTTTAAGATAGTTATTATAAAAGTGAAACGTAGTTCACACGCAATAGCTGTGTTGGTGATTGGATAACAGTATAAAAGTTTAAACTGCCTGGGCATGGACTTGGAGACTTCCTTGTGACATCTCTGTTCAGTGAAATCCGAATTTTTAATTAAAAAACAAGAGCATAGTCAGAGCATTTAAATAATAAAATGTGGACATCGGGTTTTGATAGTGGAGATTTTCGCCGGAGAGAATATCTGTGGAAATCCCACTCTTAGGTTTCATTCCTTGTCTGAGTATATTTAATTTCAGCTCCAAGTGGTCTTGCAGCCAAACTTTTTGAAGAGAAATCAGTGTATGCTCTGACAGTGTATAAACTCCTAAATACGATTCGGTTGACTTTTATTATAAATAAATACATTAAAGGTTTATTTATACTGATTTCTTATTGCTTGACAGTGTAAGGTTTATTATACTGATAGTACACAGATATTAAACTCCTTTTAGAATAGTTGGCTTATGACATCACATTGCGATTGCAAACTTTTTTTGTATTGTAGATAACTCCCATGCATGTGGAGAATGCTCGAGAAGTCCCAGAGTATGAGATTGATCCTTCTGAACTTGATTTTACTAATAGTGTTTGCATAACAAAGGTAAGGTTTTAAGTTTCCTTCTCGCTACATTTAATTGTCTTGTAACTGGATTTATCCTTTTGTCTTTTGACATAATTTCTTAAGTCAATATACCTTAGCTTATTTGGTGTTTCGTAATTTATATTGAATATTTTAGGGAACTTTCCGGATTGCATTATGGCGTGGAATTGAGGTTGCGGTCAAGACACTTGGAGAGGAAGTGTTCACCGATGATGATAAAGTGTGGGTTGGTCTACTTATTCACGTCAATTGGATCATTCAGTTATCACTTTTTAATCTCACCATGGATTTTGTTTGTTGGTGTCTGTTTATCAGAAAGGCATTTCATGATGAGCTTACATTACTTGAGAAAATAAGGCATCCAAATGTAGTTCAGTTTTTGGGTGCTGTAACCCAAAGCACCCCAATGATGATCGTCACAGAATATCTACCCCAGGTTAGTTTTGGTCCCACAATGGTCATAACTTAAGGAAGGTTTTTGTCATAAATTTTTTGCTCACGGTGTTTATGAACAAATTATATTGATTAGTTGGCAAATGGTTATCTTATATAACAGTGAGCAGAGTACAATGTGATCAGAAATTTATCGTTTTGGGTAGTCTTCAGAAAGAAAATGACGATGTAGTTTCAATTGGATTACTCAAAATCCAATATTATGTGGGAATGCTCAAATCAACAATAATAATTAAGAACTTAATATGATAAAAATATTTACCCTGGGACTGATATTAATTGTGTGGTGCACGGGTTATTTGCATTGGCCTGACAGGATTCGGCCTCTAAAGTAAGGAGGTGTGTAAAGTGTAGAAGTTAGGGATTATCTACCATTTATTGAAAGTCAATATAATTCAAGTTGATGGTGGATAGAATCTCACTTTCTAACCTTGTCTTCTCACTTTAGAGGAACTGAATCCAGTCTGACAAACATGCTCCTGTTCGATCTAGAAGTTATAAATATCTACACTGAAAGATTTTATGTAATGATAAGAGATACCTGTTTTAACCTAGTATTGATAATTGTTGATTTAGATTTTCGTTTCTCTTTATATGAGATTCTACTTTATGTTACTGAAACAGTGAAAAAAAAAATAAGAAGTGTATATAATTAGAGATCTCCTATACTTATGTGCGTATGTGTGGCTAATTATACCCTGTATTTTTTACAAATGTAATATATAACAATTTGGAATGAACTATCATCTCTTCAGGGGGATCTTCATGCCTACATTAAGCGGAAAGGTGCACTAAAACCAGTAACAGCTGTAAAATTTGCACTTGATATTGCGAGGTAAGTCAAGAGCTTCCATATCGTGCATGCATCACTTGCTCTCAGTTGGTTCTCAAGGAAACAAGCTTTCCCGGTTATTTTATTTTTGAAGAGTTGAATATTAAATGAAAATTTTCTCCTATATTAAAAATTTGTATTTGAATATTTCTGATCAATGCAATACGTTTACATTTTCAGGGGTATGAACTATTTGCACGAACATAAACCAGAAGCCATTATACACCGAGATCTTGAGCCTTCGTATGTTTTATGCTCTCCTACCCTGTCTAGTTGATTTTATTATTCTTCCACCATGTGTATGAAGTGTCATGGATTTTTCAGTAGAAGCATGCATTTTTCATTCATTCCTTGAATGGTTGAAACTGTTTAAAGTTTCTTCATTGTACTTGAGTAAGACAACAGAAATATTTTGCGGGATGATTCTGGGCATCTGAAAGTTGCAGACTTTGGAGTTAGCAAGTTGCTTAAAGTTGCTAAAACAGTCAAAGAAGACAAACCTGTGACAAGTCTGGATACATCATGTAGGTTTTCTTATACAATGGAGAGCCTTGTAATGTCTATCGCTAATAATGTTATGCATAAAAGCAATATTGTAAACTTGTGTTTCATGAGGGCTGTAATGTGCAATATGTTGCATATTCTATGAGCAAAAAAGGTAAAGAAATGCCCGTCTACTCAGTGACTAATAAAGACCTAGGGCTCGGTTTTACTAATTTGAATTTATTAATTAATTTATAAGTATTGTCATCTTTTTACTTTATTATTCAATTCGTTTTGATACTATCGTGAATGGTTCTGATTTTCATGGTTTCAGTTGATGAATTTGTTCAACTCTGTAACAGGGCGATATGTTGCACCAGAAGTCTATAGAAATGAGGAATACGACATAAAAGTGGATGTGTTTTCTTTTGCTCTGATATTACAGGAGGTAAAATCATTATTGCTCACCTTTGGATGCAGTTTTTTTCCTTATTTTAGAGCTTTTTATTCACTTCTAAGTTAATTATTTACCCTTATTATGCGAATGGTTCTCTCCTCTCTGGTCTTGAAACAAGACAACCTAAATTTGAAGAGTACAATGCTCGATTAATAATGTTGTGTTATTTGACCAAATAATACATGTTAATTCAATACTTTGCCCTTGGTAATTCCTTTTTATCTGAGTACCTAAAACTTTTAGAACGCTGATAATTGCATTTGCTTTCTGAAAGTTGGAAGCATCCCTTGTCAGAATGAGAATTTACTTTATGTTTTCTATTGCTTTTTTGTTTTATTTTTTGAGCATTTAAAATCATTTATTGTTACAGAATCCTGTACATAAAGTCGTATCCCCTACATATATCTGTTATTCACTTAGGTAAAAATTTCAAGTCCGGGAAAATGGTGCTTTTATAGGTGTATCATTTGTTGCTGTGCATCCTATGTTGCTTTCATCATTCAAATTCCTTCAGTGTTGTTACAGCATATTGAATTTTAGATATTTGGTGATGCCTTTTACTCTTTCACTTATCAAGTATACTTTAGGATGAGTCCATGGACAACTCAAGCACTCGTGACTCTTGAGACCTCCGCGTGTTTTGGCCCTCAGATCTTCCTCAAGATATGTATATAATTTATAATCGGGATATGCTATGTTTTATTGCATATTTTATGGTTGATCTAACAGACTAGTAAAGTTCTAGGGACTTGGGCTATCCGCGATTGACTTGTAAAAATATAAAAAATTATGTATACATTTATATATCCATGATCATCATGGTAAGATGCGATGCCTAATAGTTTGCTGCTGTACCAATATGCTTGGTTCTTGTACAATGTTCATTTTTACCTACTGTTTTACTGATAAACTTCAGAATACAATTATTTTATTTGTGGATCATGGGCAATTTGTAATCTAGAATATAAATGACAGTGAACAGTGGGTTTTTATGTCGATACGCCCAGCAAAACACTGACCGAAACTTCTATGGTTTTCTGTTCCTGTAGATGATTGAAGGCTGTCCACCATTCTATGAAAAGCCAGAAAACGAAGTTCCTAAAGCCTATGTTGAAAATGAGCGGCCACCATTCAGAGCATTGCCAAAGCTTTATGCTTATGGACTAAAACAGTGAGGGTTTTAAATACATTTTATTGGCAGCAGATTTGAATGTTTAGTTTCAAAACCTACCAAAAGTAGGAAAATAAAAGAATAAGTTTTTTACATTCAGGAAATCTGATTGTCCATAGGTTAATTGAGGAATGCTGGGATGAAAAACCACACAGAAGACCAACATTTAGGCAAATAATTGGGAGATTGGAAGAAATCAACAACCATCTTATTCAAAAGAGGCGCTGGAAGGTATCCCTTTTTCGTGCAAACATTTATTTGATCAGTTTTAGACCTAGTTGTGGTAGTATAATTTTGACATAATAGTAACTTTTGACACTAAAACTTATCAGAATGTGGGGAAGTTCAGCTTCAAAGACTTTTCCTGTATCAGTGGATATTAGCAATGAGCATCTGTGGTTATAGTATGAGCAGATTAAAAATGATTGATGCCAATATTGTGGCTAGGTTTTAATTTTTTCCTCTGCGTTTACCATTAACCCCCTTAAAGAAAAATGGAGAGTAAGATCACGGATTCAAATTGTACATTTTATTAATATCACCTTTTCAATATTTTATACTAACGTTATTTTGCTAGAGTGGAATGCGCATTGAATAGGATGTCCTTGAAAAAAAATTAGGAAACATGTTCAATACAAATGAGGTCTTTAAGGAGAGTATGAGAACAAGTGAGGTAAGCAAAAAAATAAACTAAATGAAACTAGGAAATGGTTAAAACCTGCCCAAAAATATAGTGGTTACATGGTTCCTAATTCCAGCCGTTTGTGGTCTAGTTTAGGCAAATGATCTCGGAGAATTATTGTAAAAATTCCACTATAGTGAAGTGACTATGGTAAATGTCTATGTACCTCTTTTTGTGAAATTTAATTTTATATCCATTTCTGTGTAAATTTATTTTGTTTACATGAACACATAAGAATTTGCTCTATCATTGTATCGTTTCTATTGGTTAGTATTAATATGATGTGACACTAATTCCTATTTGTTGCCTGGGTTAAAGAATGTTACACTGATAGCGTATGTAAATTAAACTTTTATTTTTGTTATAAAAAAGAGAGGAAATAGGCAACAATTATTGAAAATAGCATTACTACGTACCTGGACACACCAAACTAGAGGGAGTTGCTTCCTGCACCATACCATACAAATTGGTTCCTGTACTAAATAAATTTGTATTATACCAATAATTTCCTTATAATTTTTATTTTAAACTTAAATATTAAATAATTTTTTTCACACTCACTATTGAGTCACTTTCTTTCCGGATAAGTGCTGACTAAAGAAAAAAATTGTTAACATCTTTTTTAAAAAGATTACTATCAAATTTGTTAATATTTATTAAAAAAACTGTTATAAAAAATTGTTATCAAAATTATTCAAAAATTATTATAAAAAAATTTGTTAATATTTATAAAAGAAATTAATAAAAGATTGTTAATAAAAGATTATTTATTAAAAAAGTTTGTTAGCAGAAAATTGTTTTTTATTAAAATATGAGAGAGATCGTATGAGAGACAAGAAAAAATTAATACTTAAATTTAAAAAAAAAATCAATAAAGATATTATTGGTATATTAAAAGTTTATTTAGGGCAGGAAGCAAATGCTATGGGACAGGAAGTAACTGCCCAAACTAGATTACGAATTTTATAGTGAATTTAGATGGGTTTTCTTTTTTAATTTTTGTTGATTGAAAAAAAAAAATATTGCAAGAGCTTTATAGCTCTATGTCACGTCCATGTTCATTCACGAGTTACACTTCACAATACTCCAAAAGATTACTAATAGTATTTGGTTGATCCTTTCCTCTTTTTTTTTTTTTCATTTATCCATTATGGTGAATTTATTTTTGGTCTATATTCTTTTGGAGTTGGTTTCCATAGTATGATTCCAATGGTCCACGGTCTTTTCTTGGACTTCATCCCACATTCATAAGTAAAAAAGATAAATAGTATGGATTTCTTAACTGCTCTCTGACTGTTTTTTACCCATCTCGCTAGTGGAATGCCCTTATCAAAAGTGTGGATATTGTTCGATATGGTTATCTAACCTCGACAATTCTATGATTCTTTATTTTAGAAGGTTTGATATTTTCTTTGTTATGATATACAGAACCCTGGATGCATCCAGCACCTGGAAGCCCTATTTAGGGGTAATCGCACAAGTCCAAGTAGCCGATCATCTCGCTCCACGGCCAGATAAATATTTCCCATCGAGAACCAACAATTATTTTGATCGCAGTTTCAAGAAAAAAAGAAGTCGATTGTGGTGTCATATACTTGCATTGCGTGTCATATAGCCTTTTGTATATAACTTGCGCTCGACTTGCGGTTGAATAAAAATGAAGAATGTCACGTATCTTTGTGTAATTTTGTCCAAAGTTTTTCGTTCTACCTTATAAAGAACAAAAATCTTTTCCAAGTTTTATCTTTTCAAACTGTTATTTAATTTTATGCACGTTTTTAAGTTTTTTCTTCTCAAAAAGAAGCTACTATCATGTCCTTGTTTGTATTCTGATGTGTGGACCTCAGTGGAATTGAGAACCTGTCTGGACCGGAGGACAATTTTTTAACCGATTCTTGTGTCATCTTCTTATTAACGTGTTTGTAGAGCCCGATCCTTCCTCCATCTATTTTGAAATTGTGGATATGATGATTTTTGCTGCGAATTTCAAACAAGGAGTACTGCCTTTGTATATAGCTCGGTGGCAATATTTTGCTTAAAAGTTTCTTCCTCGGTAATGATGCTGCCTCAAATGATACTGAACGCGTTATTGACGGATACAAGCTACCAATGCCATATGTACGACTCTTGCTATGTTTAGTTGTGTAATGGCTTTTTGTTTGTCCTGTTTGATGAATAAAGAGTTAAAAGAATTTAAGGAATAACAGGGTCATTATGATACATATATGCAATCAAATTTTGTTGTCTCCTTGTTTAGGAATTACCATTTTTTATTTCTTTTTGTAGTTTTTAACAATGTGTTGGGAATTACCAGTTTTTATTTCTTTTTATAGTTTTTAACCATGTGTGCTGCGTATATTCTTTCCAATATAATCTGAAGTAGTTTGGGAAGCGGTTGAACCTGTAAAGCGAGATCTGCTTTTGCGATGTTTTGGGCATGTTGTCGGATAGTTTGACCTATCCAATGTCATTGGTTCAGTTCAGTGGCATTCTGTGGTGGTGCTGTACCATATGCTCCCTGCAACGCCAATTCTGCAAACAAGTCTACAACCACTATGGACACAAACATGCAATCGATATATGACACCATTTTGACCGTTGCCACTGCCTAACTTTTTTTTCCAGATTTTAAACTTTTTTTCCTTAAAAAATAAAGCAAATTGTGGATGCAACTTAAAGGAAAAGTTTTTCAATGTGCACTCAAAGGCTGACAAAATCTTCTAAACAATAGTAATACATTACAATTGAAAAGAAAAATGGTTAAAAATCTTAAGTATGACCTATTTTTGGTTGAATTAGGTTTTTTTCTTCTACTTTTAAAAGTATTTTTAGTAAGAGGTAGTAATTATGCTTGAGATAGAATTTGGCATTAAATATGAGCGCTCATGTAAAGTATTGGCTAAATTCCTAGAAAATGGAGGATAGTTAAACATATGGGAGATAAATAAAAATGAATTATATAAAGAGCATCAACTTTTTATAGGTTAAAAGGGACTTAGTTTGATAGAGGAAAATTTCATATAAAAGGAAAAAAATTATTTTGACAATATAAGTTCAGCTTCAAGAAGAAAAATAAATTATAATGTAAAAGGATGAAGGTAAAAAAAGTTCGAATCTTTAAAGGTATAAATGTCAAAACTCAAGCCTTAAAAGAAGAGTACAGAATATTATATTTCTAAAATTGATCTTTCTATTTTATTATAAGAAATATTAATGATTTAATTATTCAAATTTTTTATATTTTTTAATTAAATTACTGTTTAACTTTTTTCGTTAACTGATGTTATTCTATTTCGTCATTTTACTTATTTATTTCTACGTACTAAGAAATTTGATATTTTATAGTTAATATAAATATTTTTATAATTAATGTAAAATAATAAGTAATTTTTATTACTTTCATAAAAATTGTGTTAGAAAAGAAAGGGTATGTCATCACTTACATTCATAATGCTAAAAGTCTCTTGGTGGTAAGTGATGTCGTGAAAATTATAGAAAAACATAAATAATTTGTTATTCAATACATTCACAATAAATCAATAAAGTCACTTGTTTTATACTACCAACAATATTATTTTATATTGGTTATAAATTTTACAAATTTTTTAACATGCAAGTAAAATGATAAGGTAACATAACAGTCACGTTACCTAATATTCAGTTAGAAAATATAAAATATTTGAATATTTAAAAGAAACTAATAGGAACTTAATTAAAAATATTCAAATATATGAGGGTTAAACTTTAAATAAATTGAAAATATATTTACATTAAAAGTAAATATTCAAATATATATGACAAAAAATTAATTATAATGGATTTAAACTTTTACAATGTCAATATAAATATTTTGTACTATATTTGTCAATTGATAATCACTTTAATATAATTTTTAACATAATTACTATAAAAATTAACAATTTTACTTTTAGTGGAAAATTACTTAGATGGTGATGTGATTTTCTTTACCAATATAGGCCAACTAACTATTTTCTTTCACTAATATAACTAGATTTTTTTATTAATCTAACTAGATCATTGTTAATTCAAAAATAATAAGTTTAATTTATTTCAACATAACTTTAGAGTACCACAAACCTCATAAATTAATTAGGATGTATTTGTTTTAGCTTAAATAAATGACTTGAATCTATATTGTCTTACATGGTTTATAAAAATAGCTTAAGAAAATAAAATGAGAGTTGTAAACAAAAGTCTAAACCGAATTATTCAATAAAGTGATTTGCTTTGTCTTAGAGATTAATATGCTAGTTATTGCAAATTTTTAAGTGTGAAATATCTAAATATGAATCTAAGTCTTATATTTAATAAAAATAAACAAACTTGAACAACATATAAAAAAAAATATTCATAAACTTATTTTCTTAAAATTTTAGATTGAAAATAACGTCAATTCTTTGGATGAATCTGAATCATATCTTATTGTTATAAGATTTTCATAGTGTTTTTTCTTCTCAACTTTCTCAGTTTCTTATTATGTTGTAAATCATGCAAATTTAGAAAATAATTTATATGTATAATATATACCAACCTAGAGGAAAACATCTATCCTATTGATAGTTTAAAATTAACTTTGATATATATGATATTCTTTCATTTAGGTATTGACTGAAAAAAAAAACATAAATGCACACTTCCACTATTTTAGCATGACTGATCAGGAAATGAAAAAGAAGAAACACGAAAAAATGAAGTAGAAATAAGATGAAAGAGAATTCTCTTATTATGCTATAATTTTAACGGTGTCACGATTTCTGAAACACCAATCATTGTCTCCATACCAACGTTACCTTCATTCTCAATTTTCACACGTAAAATTAACAGCTGCAATGCAACAACACACACAACAACTGACACCATTGCATGTTACAACATACATTCATTTTGCTTCAGTACGATCTGAATTTGCAAACAGTGAACCTGAAAGCAATCACCAGACAGACAACTAATCAAAAGAACAACTTGGTAGTAAAAAAGACAATGCCATCACTTTTGAGAGAAATTAATAATTTAATTTCAACACCACTCTTCATCCTATATCAACTAGTTAGACATTATTTTAAGCAACCTTTGGAAAGTAACTGCTATAAAAGTTAACAATTTTTAATTATAGTAAACAAAGATCAAATCACATGCAGTGTGAAAAATGTCTTCCACTGATCACTGTTTACATATATTATAATTTAGTTATGAATGATGTTCAACAAGCTGGCTTAGAAGAAAACACTTATGAGGGAATGAAGAAGTGAATTGAACGTGTAGGTTGAGAGTTGAGACATATAGAAGATAATATATTTATCTTACTTTTCTTCGGTTTTGGTGCCTCATTTGTTTGTTTGTGGAAATTGTTAATTACATTGTTAAACATGTTAACAAGTGCTCATCACAGAATGTTAAACATGGCTAATAGTATTAAAGTGAATGTACCAAAGAATTACTGTTTGTGTTAGAAAAGTTGAGTGAAAGAAGATAGATGTGTACGGTGAAAAGGGTGTAAAGAAAAGGGAACCTTGTTGTCTGTAGGTCCATTTTAGCCTACATACTTGCGTGCTATTTTGGGAGCTGTTTTAGCACAGTAACTTTTGTCTCCCTTCTACTTTTTTTTTTCTTCTTTCTGTAGGGAAGATAAATACTCTTTTTATCTTTTTATTACTTGAAATTACTCTATTTTTTTAGATAAAAGTTTAGGCGAGATTAGTACCAGATACTCATAAACAGAAAACTTCAAAAACTTTTGCAGAACTATCCATAAACTACTCACCAATAAAGTTCTCATATTACTAACTACTAATAGTATGTTTCAACATGTAAATACACTATTTTTTCCTTTTCATAGATGTTAAAGTTATAGTGTTTTTTTTTTTTATTTTAGAAAACTATGATGTTTCTTTTCAAGAGTATAATATGTTTTTTCTGTGATGTAAATGAGAATGTCACGACTAATTTATCTCGTTTTTAACTAAGCTTTGATGAAGGCCAATTCTGAACACCTGTTATCATTATTTAGATTTCATAAAATAATGAGTTTGAATAAAGTTCTGACCACTGATAGTATAATAAGATGCTCAAAGCTATTTTTCACTGGCACTAAAACTCAGATAGACTAAAAATATCCTGAAATATTTATTTGATGAAATTACTCATTATTACTTAAAAGGTTCTGAACATAAAAATATAGGATATTTTCAACTTAGTAAAGAGATATAACTAGAAGGACCATATAAATAAATACTTAGAAGAACTAATATTTAACGCAAAAGAAACTTCAATTAATTAACAAAATATGGATCAATAAATGCATATATCACGGGTGGAGATTACTTTATTTAAACCAAGAATTTGACTTTTTGAAAAGGATCGTGAAACAAAGAGTTTTGTTGTCTAGCTCAAGTGAATGGGCTTGAATTAATCTAAACAAAGGTTACTGAAGTAATGGTAACTTTTTTAAAGGAATATTTATGTTAAGATTAATTTCATAATCAGTATCATTGCTCCCACATATGAAAGGATGTGCACATTTTTAACATGGTAACTTTTTAAGGTTTAATGGGTTAGTGTGAAAAAAATTGTTAATTAATAAAAAGCCGTCGTTATAGTATGACTTCTAAGTTATTATGGTAAAAATTTTCTGACTTACCTTGACCTTTTTTTATTGAATATCAATCTATAAACTGTGTTCTCAAAAAATAATATGAATTCACAAAATTATATACAAAAGATTAATGACTTGACCGGGTCATAATAATGTGCTGTGATACCAAATAGTAGTATTATCAGAAGTTGATCCAACATATTTGTAGCAGTTGTAAAAGTTCTAAAGTGCAAGTGAGCTTACAAACACAAAATCTAACTACAGAAATTAAAAATCCTAATTAATCATTAAAAGCTGAGTAATTAAAAGCAGCACAAACACAACCAAGCAGCATGAAGAAGCTGTTTAGAACTTCTTTAATGAGAAAAAAAAAAAAAAAAAAAAACCCTCTATACTTTCAATAGAAAAAAGTCTGAAAAGCTGATCTCATCTCATCTAGTTTGTATCCAAACAAGCCTTAACACTGAAATCTATAAAAGGTTTAAATGCCAAAACA
>Ga0209700_106576_pt1 | contig 17784 bp, 8 predicted proteins | sample SiratroredBW_FD_187528 | JGI IMG/M metagenome (GOLD analysis project Ga0209700, IMG submission 187528) | Root nodule microbial communities of legume samples collected from California, USA - Siratro red BW (SPAdes) (version 2) | ecosystem: Host-associated > Plants > Roots > Nodule | place: USA...
CTTTTTTTAAACAAGTTATATATATATAGTTGTTTCTTTTGAAAACTGAGTTCATAAAGAAACTCTTACATATCTTGAAAAATATCATATCATGTGGTTAATAAAGTATAATTAAGTTGTCCTATTACATTTCTTTTCTCTTTTTTTTTTATTAACAACTTTTGAAAAATTTCATAATGCTACTTTATCCGTAGTTAAAATTTCATAATACTACTCAACTTATTTGTTTATACAGTAATTTGTCTTTTTATCCTGGAATTCCTATGTAATCCTTGAATAATACAATAAGATAATAGTGATGTCTTTTTTCTTATGGGAGACTTTTTGAATATTAATGTAAAATTTAATATATATAATTAATGTCTTCTTATGATCTTTATACATAAGAAAAAAAATATTAATGTAAACTTTAATATCTATAATTAAATATTAGATATGCAATTGATTCTGTTGTGATAATAAGAAAATTTTGTCCTTATAAAATCTTTTATCTTATAAATTTAGAAAGAACTCAAATGAACTCAAACTTTAACAAATATTAATATTAAGATGATTTTTTTTTTTTAAAAATTCTATATTGTGTATCGGATCTCTTATATCTGAATATGTTTCATAGTTATTAGTTTTGATTATAGTTTTGGGAGTTATATAGGTAGAATTTCTTAAGTTAAAATTATTTGTGACCTAACTACAGTAGTTCACTATCTTGTTTGAGAATTAACAGTTGATCAACACATCTCTATCTCACACAGTAATTCAATAATTAAAACTGTTGAAGCTTCTTAATGGTGATATATCTGAAATTTTCCTGATAACGTCTTAGTTTGCCCGGCTAAGGTATAAAGAAAAAAAAGTAACAAAGAAAAATAAAATAATAGTAAAAAACACGAATTACACACTAAGAAGTGACAATGGAAAATAGAAAAAATAGAAAAGTGTAAGAAGGGTACGTACCTTCTTGAGAGAGTGAGAAAGTTTCGAAATTGTAGAATGATTCGACACGTGGCCTGAGAGAAAATGAGAAGAAGGTAAGAATATTTATTGTTGACATTTGGTGCCTCACAATTGAAAACTATAGAACATACAATTATGTTGTTAGATATTATTTTGGATCATGATATTTCCACAAACATCAAAATTTTATTCTTCATAACTTTAAGGTTTATTAGCGTTTCATTTCCTTAACCTATGTTGCTATAGCCATTTATCAAAATAGGTTTTCATGGACTAATGGTGATTTACTTTTTCACATAAGTTGCCGTGTCTCTTTGAAAAAAAAAACAAACATAATTACTTATAGTAAGCTTCACATAAGTTGCAGTTTCTCTTCGAAAAAAACAAATACAAGTTACAGCGTCTCTTTGGAAGAAATTTCAAACAAGTTGCAGTCTCTCTTGAAAAAAAAAACATAATTACTTATAATAAATTTTTTAACACAAGTTGAAAAAATATACATAATTACTTATAGCAAACTTTTTCACATAAGTTGCAGCGTCTTTTATTGAAAAAGACAAACGTAATTACTTTTTTCACATAAGTTGCAGTGTCTTTTATTAGAAAAGACATAATTAGTTATAGTAAAAGCTTTCACAAAAGTTGCAGCATTTTTGTAAAATAACAAACATAATCATAATTACTAATAGTAAACCTTTTCACATATGTTACATAAGAACACAGCTTGGACCACTCCACACCAAAACACCAAGCTGTGTATTAGACGGATTCTTCCTGCACTTCCGTGATCTCTTCTTACACCTTCATAAAATCTGAAATGTCAGTAATACCCTTGTAAAAATGACGAAAAATGGTACATAAAACAAATGAGAGCATCCAATATGTTAATGGTATACCAGACTCGACCCCATCCAGTTTACATTGTAAAAAAAATTACATACCGGATGACCAATTTATGGACAGGGTATACAAAATTACATACAGAATCTTGTCCATAAATTGGCCATCCGGTATGCAATTTTTTTAGAATGTAAACCAGATGGGGGTGGGGTCCGGTATATAAAAGTTTAAAATGCATATTGTGTGAGTGGGAAAGGATAAACAAAGGAGAGGTATGCGAATGAAATTGGTTTGTCTATTTGCCACCTAAAGAGATGGGTGTCCTTTAACATTATAAGGAGGAGTGAGTCATCAGTATATCACATGCCTATTAAGTTTGTTTATGGAGAGAGAAGGAGAGAAGATAAGCACAAGGAGTGTCATCTAGTCAGCTACTACTAAACAAGTTGACAACAAACTATTCTTCCTTTCTGAGTTCCTCTTCTCTTATCCCACTCCAACCCCATCCCCAAACCCAACCATATTTTAACAAGCCTCGGCGACTCAACACCGATACCCTCAAACCTATTTCCTATTTCGACTACCAACTGCTGTCACTCTCAACTCCCAACTCTTCACCATGGCTCCCTCTTTTCTCCTTCGTCCCCTCTCTCTCTCGCCCTTCTCTACCTTCTCTTTGCTCCCTCTTCTACCTACAAGTTTTCTGCAAAGTTTATATTTTTCTCAATCTTAATATTTAAAAAACAATGAAAAACTGTATACCGGATGACATCTCATCTCACAAAAATAATCCAAAACAAATATTAATATATTGGATTAGGTGTCATCGATATATATTTTTTAATTAATATATACCAAATCCAAGTCGTTTGGTATATATTAATTAAGAAAACATACATAGGATAACACCTCATCCAGTATATACAAATTTTAAAAAAGTATATCGAATGAAGTGTCATTCATTATACATGTCAAATTTATTACATATCGGATCCGGTCTGTTATCAATTTGACGTGTATACCGGATAACATCTCATCTTATATATTTTCTTTTTAAATTCACATGGAGTGAAAGAGAAGAAGGACACAATGAGATTATGTAATTTTAAATTAAGGATAAAATAGACTTTTCAAATCATAGGACAATATCATAAAGTGAGAAGAATCCGTCTGTGTATTATAATGACATAGATTTTTATTTTATATTACTAAAATTTACAATGAATGAAAATGACAACTAAAAATGTTCATTTGAATAAAACAACTTTCATTTTTGTATATAGAGTAATATTATTATAACCGTTGTACAAGTGGATTGGAGACAAAATTAAAACAAAAACTAATGAAATATCAACAAGTGCTACATCTTAAAATGATTGATTAGTCAATCAAAATGTGTAACCTATATTCCACAAAACCTAAACCCTAAATCCTAAAACGGGAATGATTGGTTAACCAACCAAAACTTGTGTAGCCTATCCTACAAATTCAAATTTCCTTGTAGACAGATAGATTAAACTTGGTTAACCAATCAAAACTTGTGTAGACTATATCTAATTATATTTTTATATTTTAATATATCTTTTTCTATTATAACACTGTTTTATAAGTTGGCGAAAATTTAAGAGATTAATCATATTAGACTTACCCAATAGAACAATTTCATTTATTTAATCATATCTTTTCATTAAAAAATTTCCCTCTAAAGATGTAATGATACATTTCCCTTCAATTTATTGCATTCTCTATAATCTCCCAAATTTTTCTATTAAATACTCTATCCATCATTGCATGTTGCTAGAAGTGTTTTTTCATGATAAATTTTTAAAAAACTGTTTAGATTGCCTAGATCATAGCATTTCTTCCACACTTCCTAACACTTTTTCTTCTCCTAACAATAGACAATTTAGGTCATCATTAATGTGTGACAAATTCTTTCTCAGTAGTTGGTCTTTTGTTGGTAGCCTCCCCATTATCAATCTATATAGGAATAATTGAATTTTTGGAGGGATTTTCTCCTTCCAAATTGCTATGAAAATTTGTTTGATTAATGACCTATTTTACTCTTACTGGATGTTAAGTCAATAATCTCCTTTCGTGGAAAGCTTTGGTACACTAATTTGAGTGTCCTAATTGTAGTGAAAGGGCATTAGTAGAAAAAAAGACATTTAAACGCGGTTGAATAAAGCTTACAAGCCCGATTGTACAACCGTGATTGATTCAACCGCGATAAAAAGTACTGAAGATACAAACGCGGTTATACAACCGCGATAGAAAGTATATCATACCACCGCGGTTCTTCAGAAACCGTGTTGAAAAATGGCACAGAAGGTTCAAAAATATACAGAAACTGGCACATACCAGTGCGGTTGTAGAGGGAACCGTGCTGGTATGGCACATACAAACGCGGTTGTTAATAAACTATCTTTGCGATATCAACTAATGTAAAACCCAAGTCATCAACATGCACTCCTGTGTTACTATCAACCCATTTACATTTAAATACCGGTACTCTAAATTTCACATAGTCAACTTCCTATATTTCTTCAATTACTCCATAATAACTTATTGTAGCAATGACAGGATTGTTATCTTTTGAACTAGCAAAGTGCATTGACTCTGCCTCAAGGGTGACACCACTATTCTGCATTGTACTTTTTTGATTCTCAGTGTTTGTGTAAAAAGAGAATTTATTAATATCATATCCAGACCATGTTATGACATCAAAGTTAGGTCCTCGTACTAACCATTTCAAATGTTCAACATCACAAGCCCTTTCACCAATTTTCTCTTTAAACCATTTCACAAACGTCTTGTTATGTTCATTTAACAATCACTTCTCATTTGCACGTGGATTCACTAACTTCAACAACATTTTGTGTTCATTTAAGAAAGGAAGAACATCGTCAGTATTGTTCAAAATATACAAGTGTGCTTGGAGTACCTGTTGTTGATCTTGTCAAATTACTCTCACACCTCGTGTGCCTTTGCCTTCATGCATTCCTTCATACCTAGTCTTTGGGACGCCTATAGCATCTACTTCTAACATATAATTGGTACCTTAACTCCTCGCAAGCAGTTACAAAAATTGATCTTTTCAGATTTTGATAGGGTATGACATGCTGGTGGCAAGTAAGTTCGTTTACCATGAGGTTGTGGTTGTAACTCCAACCGAACACCCATTTCAACTAGATCTTTACGAGCATTTATTTCATCCTTTGTCTTTCCTTTAATGTTTAGCAATGTCCCAATTATACTATCACAAACATTCTTTTCCACGTGCATTACATCTATGCAATGTCTAACATCTAACTTGGACTAATATGGAAGTTCAAAGAAGATCGATTTCTTCTTTCATATGTTTTTCATCCCACTATGCTTGACAGTTTTCCCATAAGTCACTTCAATGTGGCTCACTTGATTATAAACTCCGTCACCAATTAAGGGTGAAGGTGCAGTTTTCTCTTCCTAATAGCCATTAAAAGCTTTTTTCAACTTGCGATAAGGATGATTACGTTTCAAAAACTTTCAATGGCCAATGTAACATGTCTTCCTCCCATATTTTAGCTGATGGTAACTCGTGTTCTCTTCACATATTGGGCAAGCATGATGTCCTTTGACACTATAACCACTAAGATTTCCATACGTTGGAAAATCATTAATAGTCCATAGTAACAATGCTCGCAAATTGAAATTGACCTTTTCATATGCATCAAAAACCTCAACGCCTTCAGCCCATAACAACCTCAAATCTTCTATCAAAGGACTTAGATAAACATCCATGTCATTTCTGGGTTTCCTTGGTCCTGATATCATCATAGACAACATCATATACTTTCTCTTCATGCACAACCAATACGGCAAATTATAAATAATTAACAAAACAGGTTGTGAACTATGTTTGCTACTTAAATTACCGTATGGATTCATACTATCTGTTGCAAGACCAAGTCTGAGATTTCTTGGATCTCTTCCAAACTTAGGATAGAAAGAGTCAATTTTCTTCCATTGTGGTGAATCGGCAGCATGTCGTAACAACCCATCACATTTTCTTCCATTTGCATGCCATGTCAAGTTCTTTGCATCATTAACATTGGCAAAAAAATGTCTTAATCGTGGTATGATTGGAAGATACCACAATACTTTTGCTGGAGGACCCTTTTTCATGTCATCATCACCACCGTCATTATCATTTACTATGTGTCTTGAAACCCCGCATCTAGGACACTTATGCAATCCTTCAAACTCTTTTCTGTACAATATGCAATCATTGGGACAAGCATGTATTTTTCGGTACTCCATACCCATTGGACACAATATCCTCTTCGCCTTATAGTGACTGGTTGGCAATGTATTACCTTTTGGAAGTATTTGATGAAACAGTTCTAGCAATTCGGTGAAATTTTTATCAGTCCATCCATTTCTTGCCTTAATATTAAATAATCGTAATACTGTTGACAAGCGGGAAAAAGTATAACAACCGGGATACAATTATGTGACTGAATCATCTTTCAATGAATCATACACATGTGCTTGGTGGAAACTATCTTCTCCAATATCACGAATCATGTCTTCCAGGCAATCCTCAGAATATACATTAGAATATTCACATTCAGTTGTAGATTTGCTAGAATATTGCTCCAAAACTTCACCATGCCAAGTCCATATTGTATAGCTCTTCAAGAAACCATCACACAGAACATGTTCTCGTATCAACTCAATATCTTGTCTTATCACATTTACACAATTCACACAAGGACAATAATATTTGTTATTTACTCCTACTCTATTCCTCTTAGCAAATTGTATAACTCTTCAACACCGTTCTCATATTCATCACTGATTCGACTTGCAGTTATCCAACTTCAATCCATGACTACGTTCAAAAAAGACATTATACATATTAAACAAAACACAAATGAAACCTAAAATTGTCGGGGATCGAACATCCCCGGACTCATACCCACACATAATACAAAACATAAAATGTCGGGGATCGAACATCCCCAGACTCAGTACCAACACGTCATGATAAACTTAAATATTAGACAAAACATAAAATGCCGGAGATCGAACATCCCCGGACTCAATACCAACACGTCATGATAAACATAAATATTAGACAAAACATAAAATGTCGAGGATCGAACATCCCCGGACTCAATGCCAACACGTCATGATAAACATAAATATTAGACAAAACATAAAATGCCAGGGATCGAACATCTCCGGACTCAATACCAACTCGTCATGATAAACACAATACAATCACAGCGCTATAATCTAGGTCTCTCTAACATCATCCTAGTGTACAAACTAATATAAAGCACCAACAAAGTAAATTAATTAAATAGAAATATTGAGTGGACGAACCTGAAAAGTAGAGACAATGGTAGCGTGTGCACGACTATGGTGGAGAAGAGTCTACACAACAATGGTAGAGACCTGAAAATATAGAATCAAGTCAAACAGAAAAAAAATTGGATAAAGGCAGAGAAAGAGATAGCCTTCAATGGTGGTGTGCGTCGCGGCAGTAGAAGAAAATTTCAAAAAGAGAGAGAGACGTGGTGGTGGGGGTCTAAGTGGTGGTGGTGGTGGCTGCGAAAGAACCTCCACGCGGTGGTGGTGGCTGCAAAAGAACCTCCACGTGGTGGTGGTGGCCGTAAAAGCAAAACCGCGGAGAGAGAGAGAGAGAGAGGTTGGTCGAATGGCGAGGGAAAGGGAGAGGCACTGCAAGGAAGAGGAAGACAATGCACTGATGGAGGATACGTGAGGACGAAACAGCAGCAGCAAAGGGAAGAAGAAGAAATAGCAACAACAAAGGGAAGAAGAAGAAGCAGCAACAGCAAAGGGACGAAACAGAGGGCACATGAGGGGGGAAGAGTTTTTGTGCCCTAAAAGAAGACATCCAAACGCGATTGTTAGTGGCAACCGCATTTGTATGTAGGATAAGAACGCGGTTGCCACTAACAACCGTGTTTGTATCTTTCTGCAAAACAATTTTTAAATTATTTTGCAGGAAGATACAAACGCGGTTGTTAGTGGCAACCGTGTTTGTATCCTCCTGCAAAATAATTTAAAAATTGTTTTGCAGATACAAACGCGGTTGTTTCAAGAACCGTGTTTGTATCTCCTGCAGTTTTCAATAATAAATTATTTGTGGCTTATTATCACGGTTTTTGCGTCAACCGCACCGGTATAGTCTTACTTAATTTCAAAAATGTCACCGCGGTATTTTTAAATGCCGTTCATTTTTAACCGCGATGATATCTCACCTTTAAATGTCCTTTCTCTACTAATGAAGAATGCACTTTCTTGAAGGTGACAATTACTAATTTATGATTTTTATTTTCTATTCAAAATAACATTTTTATTTGAATTAGTTATCTCGAAGAAGTACCCAATATTTTTTTTTTAAGAAATGAACTAGTTAAGTCATTAGGTACTATCTACAATTAGTTTTTTATATTCATATGTAATAAATATGTTAGCGTAATTTTGACAGTCAAATAGTTACTTGGTTATTATTGAATTAATAGTATTGACATATTAATAGTGATAATGTCACATGTTAGCATATTTATCTTAACAAGATAATGTTAGTTAATTCAAGAGTAATAAAATTATACGACAAAATTAGCAAAATTACTAAAGGCTAAGTATCAAAAACACTTATTAGCAAAACAGGTTCTAGGTACCTAAATCTACACACTGATCTCATGTTTGGTTGTTTTGGTTGGAAAATTCCAAAAACTCAAAAGGAAAATCCTTGATTTTATGAAATAAAATATGACAAACAAGTATACAATGACTAAAAGTTTAAAAAGGAAAGGGAAAATCCAATGCTTGGATTCCTACAAATTTTCCTCAAATTCCTTGAATTGATCATGTGCTTTCTTTTGTGCACTTCCTCTTATTCCTTAGTGGTTTTTTCTACTAAAAATAAATAAAACATAAATGCAAAATGAAATATCAGAAAGAAAGTAATGGTGTGGAGTTGGACTCAGATGCCATGAAATTCACTAGTTGTAAACCTGGTGGACAATAGGCATTCATTGCATTCTTACAGTGTAGCTCCAATAGTCCACACTTCTCATTAACTTCATCATTTTCAGCAGCATCCTAAAACGTAACATTAAACACAGTTTCAGTAAGATATAGCAAAACACTATCTATCTATATGTGTGTGTAGAAATAGATATGCTCATCATAGGTCATGCATGCAACCATAGGCTTCAAACTCATTCAGACTTTATTATCATAAGGGTCTTCCTAACTAGTGTCATTAAGAAATCAAAAATAGAAAGAGTATACATATTTCTATCAAGTTCATATGTCATTTGATCTCATTCAATATATTTTATGACAATTGATTATATATTTATAATAATTAATACTTTGTTATCAATCACTATAATTCTCATTTATCACCATAATTCATATGTAGTAAGAATAATTCAATCCTTACCCAAAAAGGTCTATAAATAAAGACCAATATATCATGAAATATTTATTCAATCTTATATTTATTCACTTGTATTATTTTGATGCTTTTATTGACTGGAGTCAGAGTATATAAGGATTATGAGAAGTAACTCCCATTTTGAACCTCTTGGGCACCATAATTAACTGGGAGAAGAACCACCAACCAAACAAGAGAACACACCGCAAAAAATTTAATGCTGCAAACACAAAAATTAGTAAACATAAATATAAGAATAAGAAAGTAAAATTAAGCAAAATACAATTTTGGCATGGCAGGGTTATTGTTGCATGCAATTATTGTAGTGTACCAGCATGAATGTTGAACAATGGATACTTTACAAAACTCCTTCAAGAAAATGAAGATAATTTTTTATTCCATAAGATAAACCTTTTTTTTTCTCTTTTCATGATCTCATTAACCTTTAGAGGAAATTCCAAGATTGATTATTGAAAAACTCACTGATCCAATTTACTCTTCTTATTACAAATGCAAGATGTTTAATCCATAATCCTAACATTCACTCGATGAAAAGATTAAAATATCAAGGATCTACATAATTACTTTATACTTTTTTCTAGGATCAGTTTTTTTATCTTTAGGGATAAATTTGGGTAATCACTCTAGTCCTTATTTCTTAAAGAAAAATCAGTATGATAATATTGGTCACTTGTTAGTTCTTATCCTAATAAAAAAAGAGGAAAAGCTGAAGTATTTAGAGAAATTATCATTTAAAATAGTTTTATCAAGAATGACATTTAAGCCTAACTCAACCTTACAAACCGACTTGGTAAAATGAGGTTTGCATCCATTTATAAACTATTGAAAGACCTGTCCGATAGCGGCCCAATAACGGTGGCCCAAAAACCGTGCTAGGATAGGCTCTGTTACCATATCAATAATAAAATTTAAGCCTAACTCAACCTTACAAACCAACTTGGTAAAGTGAGGTTTGAACCCATTTATAAACTATTGAAAGGTCTCATCTCTAGTCGATGTGGGATGACTTATATATTGTTTCTCAAGCCACTGCAGTTCTTTTTTTTTTTTTTACAACAAGTCTGCCTTACATTTAGCTGTCAATCTTGTGTTTCATGAGTGTGGCAAACACATTGAAATTGATTGACATGTGGTTAGAAAAAAAGGTTTGTAATGTTGTTCTTCGTTTGCTCCCTATCAATACTAAGTCACAGGTTCCCGACATCTGTATAAAACCTCTCATACCCAAATTGTTCTTATATCTCGTGTCCAAGATGTGTTTAATTAGTCTCTATGCTCCATCTTGAGGGAGGTAATAAATGATAAATAATTATTTATGTGAGAAGCATTATAGTATATTAATGGATAATAAATAATTATTTTATGTGAAGGTTATTAACAATTATGTTAGAATAATTATTCTATTATGATCTTGTCATTCCATGTATTTCATAGAGTATTTTCTTTCATCAAGAGAATAAGAAGAAAAATATATGATCTACAAATATTTATAATAATATTCTTTAAATTGCATATAGTTTGTTTTTCACGGGGACATAGTGAGTAACAAAGTGATCAGTAGCACATGTCTCCATAACAAAGTAATCAACAAAGTGCACTTGTGCACAATCGCTCATTAATTACTCTTTGTCAAGACAACTTGAACAGTAATACAAAACAGTAATATAAAAATCGCTTTCTATTGTGGAAATTTGTAAAGAAAAAGTTTCAACTTGAACAATTTTTCATAAGTTGCTTTAAGTCAAGACACACAACTCAACATGACATAGTCTGTCATAAATTTGTTTTTTTTTAAAGCACACTAATCAACAATATTTTTTTAAAGCACTGATCAACAATATGTATCATGGAAAAAATTTCATCAACACCTACAAATTTATATAATCAATAGGTTTTGATGTAGTTGATCTAATCTGCGGTGATTATTTCAACTCATAAGAATTATGATTATTTATCATTCAATTAATCTTCAAGTATAGATTCAAACATATCATCATGACCAAACACAAAATCTTATACAGTGTGAAGAATAAACCGCAAATATTAATTGTATGTCTAAATAAAAAATTTATGCAATGTGACACATGCTAAATTGAGTAGAGATAAAATAACACTTATATTAAACATCACGGCTTAAAAGGATTCACACTTAAAAAATGTGTATCAAAAAGTTAAAAATTAAACAATTAACAACTTATAGGTATATGAACATAGTTTGACATTCTTAGAAGAGAAAACAATATTTTCATGGGTTTTATTACCTACTTGAGGCATAATGTGAGTAATAATGGATGGATTAATGAAGACTAAGCACGTTTATATCCATAAAAGATAATGATTGAGGTTGTGTAGATAATTGGTCGGGCTGAGAGGCCTTTAAAAAAAAAGTGGTAAAAGGGTGATATTTTTACAAGACCTTGAGACTGAGAACAATACTTTCAAGATATCAACTCCAATAGTTCTTTTGTCGTTCTCCAATCTCTGACGTTTGGAACAAAAAGAGAGGTACCTGTAGAAGGTAATTTGATGCTCAAGTCAATACTCAATATTTAGAGGTTTAGTGTGACTTAGGTTAAGATCAACCTACCTTTTTCTCCTCTGGTTTTCTATTATTTATAATAGTAGTTATGTAATGATGAATTTCTCACTGCTTTGTCAGGAAGAAGGTGTAAGGTGCACTCAACATTAAATGTTTGTGTAATGATTACTCTAGCACCCTTTATCAGGAGAAAGATGTAAAATACACTCAACCTATCTTTTGTTAGGTGGGAAGAAGTGAGGCACTGCTATGCTATCAATAGGATGGCGTTGGACCCAAGATAAGCCATATTAGGAATGGCCAGATAGTACACTTGCCTTGGGTTACCTTGGGTTCAACGTCATCTAATTGGTAGCCTAGAGTGTTCACCTTTCCTCACCTGACAAAAAGGTAGGTTGAGTGTATTGTACATCTTCCTCGAGATAAAGAGTGTAGAGTAATCACATGTTGAATGCACCTTACACCTTCTTAATGACAAAGTCATCATTACATAAATACTATTATAAATAATAGAAAACCAGATAGAAAAAAAAGTACGTTGATCTTAACCCAAGTCACACTAAACCTCTAAATATTGAGTATTGACTTGAGCATTGGAGTTCCTTTTGTAGGTATCTCCCTCTTTTTTCTAGACATTGAAGACCACAGAACGAAAAAAAGAACTGTTGAAGTGGATATCTTAGAAGTATTATTCTCAACCTCAAAGTCATGTAAGAACATGTGATATTGGGTACTACAACTAATATTAAAGAAGTTTGTGCCGAACTAGACTATACATATTTTCTTATAAGGACAAGGATGAATCCTTTAATCTATGGTATTAAGTGGGATGAGGTAGTAGCATATCCTATTCTTAATTTTAAGCAGGGGTCTTTAGTAATCGATATTGCACATTCCTTGATAAAGCAAAATTGACATGCTTCGATGAGAAAATGACAACCTTTATTTACCAAACTTGGTCGCATTACAAGTAGTTTTTGTAATAAATATTTCATTGTTTAAATATATAATGAAATGTTGAGACACATTACAAGTAATTTTTGTAATAAATATTTCATTGTTTAAATATATAATGAAATGTTGAGACACCTAATGAATAGTGAGGTGATTAATATGGTTGTACATCTTTCTGAATTTGAAAATATTATTGCTCAAGAAGAAGAACAAAATGAGCTAGTGTATTGACACACATATCATGAACATTAGAAACTAAAGGTCATCCTTCAAAAAACATGAAAAAATTTTCATTTTTAATAAGGTGTACATATCTCGAGATTATAAGAGTTCTTTTTTCCCGGGTATTGCTACATATATATTAGTATATATATTAGTACACGCTTGGTTCAAGTAACACAAACATTATTATGAAAATTGTTTAAAAAGCAGCTGGTGTGAGATGTCTTTGTTTATGTCAAGGTATAGCAAAGTTGTCGATCATCAGGTTTGACCACATGAACATATTCTTAGTCATTTTGACAAGGACCTTTGTGTAGAAATATTTCAGAAGCTTGAATAATGTGGGCTAACTTAAATTGTCTGGCTAAGATGGAGGAAAAAGATATTTGAGCATTTATTAAGCCTGCACCAAGAATTAGGTAGACACAAAGAACAAAGTCTGTTAAGCAAAATCTAAGAGTATTTTTCATCACTTCAGTTATCAACACTGTGGATTAGATCAACTATACTGAACCGTATTGATTGTAGGAACATAAAACAATAAATTCGTACAACAATGGTATTGATAGATTTTTTACATGATACATATTGTTGTTTAATGGCATTTAAAAGACAAATTTATGAAAGACTATATCATGTTGAGTTGTATGCCTTAACTTAAAGTAACTTAAGAAAAATTGTTCAACTTTAAATTTTTTCTTTACAAATGTTCCATAATATATAAAGCAATTTTTATGTAGTAATGTAATTTGTTTTGTATAATTATGCAAGTTGTCTCTACAAAGAGTAATGTAATTTGTTTTGTATAATTGTGCAAGTTGTCTCTACAAAGAACAATTAGTGGAGGATGGTGCAAAAGTGCACTTTGTTTATCGGTATATCCTATGGAGACATGTTGCTACTATACCAACTTTGTTCCTCACTATGTCCTGGTGAAAAACAAATTATATGTAATTTAAAGAGTATTATTATGAATAATTTATAAATCATTATAAACTATTTATTAAAATTTACTTTTAAAATAGTATTCATAATTAAAAAGTTTAATTGTAATATCATAAATAATTAAATAATGAAGTATATGTGAAGAGAAATATATGAAATTTGTATTTATTACATAATTGAGAACAATATTGACACATGTTTTAGTGTATTTACAGATGTGACACTACGAACTCTTTTTGCATGATTATGTTTCATACATAATTATGTTGTTTCATAATGTGCATCTAAGTCTTTATTCAACTTAACTTAAGTTTATTGTTTAAAATTATTTTATTATATAATTACATTATTTCATAATGTCTATCCAAGCTTTTTATTCGACTTAGACTTAGGCTTGTTTTTAAAATTATTTTTACTTTAAAACTTGGACATAGTATGGTCTAGGGTAAAGAGATTAATAGTTTCATTCTTTAAATTTCTAAAGGAGTACTTCATATATATGAGAAACTTCTTGTAGTCTATACATATAGACTATGGACATAAAAATATCATGGTACACTTATTTACATGTTGCAATTACATGGAAGCGTGACAAGTTTTTAGAATTTTGTCACGGTCACATCATCATTTGTCTAATAAAACTGTAAATCGTATCGTTGGTCAAACCTTTGTCAAATTTTTGTTTCCTTTACCAAAAATCTGGTGCTGATCCTCTCAAAAGTAAGGTCTCTATCAAATTTTCCTTAGATTATACATCTTTCAATGTCTTTGTTATCATTTTAAATTACACATAGCCAACAATAATTATGATTGCCAACTTCCTGTCTCTATGAAGATTTTGTCACAACAAGTGTATTTTGTCATGACCAAATAAGAGATTGCGAGGATCGATATCTTTCTAAACACAGGGCATGCACTTTTTATTGATTTGTGTTGGTAAAAAATAGAACACAGATCACCTATAGAGTTATCTATCTATATGGATTTCTAAAAAGAAGAACTAAACATTAATAATCTCATCCTAAACAATAATAAAGATAATTAGTAATATATTGTTATGCTCTTCTTATGTGATTGCAACAATCAAAGTCCCTTTATATTTGTCATATAAAAACATTTCCTCGACGCAAACTTGGCTTACAAAATTTAAAACTATAGTTTGGATAGCATGATCTTTATTTATGTCATTGTTCGAAATATGCTAGTCAAGTAATTATCTTTCACATAAAATCTAAAGCATAAAGTTACATGGCATTAAAGTCTAAAGTATAAAGTTACATGACAATATTTAGTAGAACTCTTCCCAAAATTATAATATACCTTATCAAAGTAGAGCAACTTGCCTAACAATGGGTTGACCAGTGAAATAATATGTAGTTCAATTAAACAAATTGTGATGTGAGTGTAACATATTTCAAAAATTTATTTCACTTGTCATGTTTCCGTTTCCGTGTGACTGAAACATGCAAACAGGCACGCTACACTATATACATCCGTCAAGTGTACACCTTAGAACAAATATCTTATATTATGAAATACTCTTTTGACAAAATAAGAAATAAAAACTAGTAACTTCTCTGCATTGAACCAGTATTATATTTAAAAACAAAGATTCTTTTTAATTATGTTTGCAAATGGTCAAATAACATAAACTGAAAAAAAAAAAAATCCACTTTGAATGTACATCTTTTAGATTGATAGTCAAATAACATAAACTAAAAAAAATATCCACTTTGAATGTACATCTTCTAAATGGATTCTTCTAAATGGATTCGTATCCCACAAAAATTGTACCTTCACTCATTTAAAGAAAAAAAGTGACATTACTTTGTAACTTTCCAATCAAACAACTTTGAAAAAATTATATTAATATTTTTCATATATTAATTGATCAGGATGTATCTCAAATATTAGTTTATAAATCTCAAATGTTAACGAAATCCACTTCAAGCTCTTCCATAAATCCAAATCTCATCAATTTCATCACTATAATAATCTATAAAAGATTTATCCAACAAGCAAAAAATCCCCATATTTACTATCTAACCAACAAATGTTAGAAGCCTACAACAATGACAATCTCACAATTATTTTTCAAATCAATTATTTAACATATCCAAAATCCTATAATATGGAAATGAAAAAACAAGTTATAAAAATCAACTATCAATTAGAAATTTTTAATTATAAAAAATAATGTTTAACATACAAATAATCAATCGTTAAAAAGGTAATCAACTTCTTAAACCAAGTATATAAGATAAAGATTCAACACCCAGCATAGCATTAATACGTTTGTCTAAACAAAATAATGTCTGGTACTTACATTAACCATCACGAATAAAAAGATATACACTTAACTAAATGGTGTAATTATAACTATGTTTTAAATTTCATATTTTCTCTCATCCATCTTTAATGAAATAAATTAAATTGCAATTATTTATCAGTGCATATTCAATTTTTTTTCTATTTTCTTTACATAAGTTCTTTATCAAATGTTATTACATAAATTTTTTATTATAATTTGGTAGATATATAAACTAATTCTATATTAAAAATTGATTTAATCCTACAATTATTCTTTATCAATTTTAATTTTTACAACTGATTTCATAGCTTTTTTTTAATAATAATTAATAATCATTGCTGCTAGCTTAATAGTCTTATATTAATTAAAAATCGGAACTAAAAATAACTTAATATATTCTTTTTTCTTTTAACTCTCTAAAACTCTTTCTTAAAAATATAAAAATTTTTTACAGCTTACCTTTGAGGTCAAAACAATTTCAAAACTTACTTTTTCAATATATTATTAGATATCTTTAAAAAATCTTATTACTTTTTCAAGATTCACAAAATTTTTGTCATTATATATAACAAAAAAAATTAATAAATTAATTAACTTTTATTTATAATTTTTGGACCACCAAAAAGATATTTATTTCATTTAAACTACTATTTCAAAATTATATAATACTATTTTTTATTTTTTCAACAAATTAATAATCACAAATTCTTTTTCACATACCAATTAAAATTTATTATCTGTACTTTTGATTAATCATTTCATTTTATCTTTGTAATATAGATTTTTTTTTTTCATGTTAACCAAGCTAAAACCCTTCTAAGTGGGTTTGAAACAAAGGATACTTGAGAAAGACAACTAACAAATAAAGTTCAGATACCAGTAAGAGTGAGAGAGAACATACCCATCCTTAAATGGGATAACTACTTTATTTAAGATAATGGATGTGAAGAAAAAAGAAATAGTATGTGTGTAACATTTTCTTTTCTCTTTGGAATTGTGTCTCTATCTCTCTTGTCTCTTGGAATTCTAGAATACTCTGTAGGTTATGATTTTTTCCCAGTCATAACTATTGCTCTTGAGAATAATTTTTGTTTCTACTGTGATATTTTCTCTAATATTACATTGGTGATTGTATATTCATTTATGTTTAATGAGGTGCATTACATTAGTACTATAATCTAAGAAGAATCATAAGTTACAGACCATTCTAAAATTTCAAGAAACAAGAGAGATATAGAAAGAAGTCTAAGAGACAAGAAAAATAGAAAGAAAATTCAATCCAGACAAGAAAAGGTTACACACATATTCTCTTTTTTCTCTACTTCCACTATGTTAAATAAAATAGTCATCCTATTTATAGTTGTGTATTTTCTCTCTCAGGAATTTCAACCTTTTGTTGCCTGTATTAGATGTAGGTGAGTACTATTATTTGGTCTTTTCCTGCTGTCAAGACTTTGGAGCCTACATAGTAAGTTGCCAAAGGATAATGAGATACAACATAGAGTAATGTCTCTTGGTTCTCTATGCCTAACAAGC